>Ga0213824_1000559_pt1 | contig 26757 bp, 20 predicted proteins | sample MC6MC0906MG_FD_179892 | JGI IMG/M metagenome (GOLD analysis project Ga0213824, IMG submission 179892) | Enriched soil aggregate microbial communities from Iowa State University, Ames, United States - MC6-MC0906-MG | ecosystem: Environmental > Terrestrial > Soil > Unclassified | place: USA: Iowa...
TTCGCTTCTGCTAGGTGCGCCTGTCTTGATCTGGCATGTATTAAGAGCAACTGCCAAATCTGCAATGGTTGTATCTTCTGTCTCACCGGAACGGTGGGAAGCAATGGCCGTATAACCTGCACTGTGTGCCATCTTAATTGCCTCAAGAGTTTCTGATACAGAACCAATCTGGTTCAGTTTAATCAGTATGGAGTTGCCGCATCCGCTTACGATTCCTCTCTTTAAACGCTCTGTATTTGTTACAAATAAGTCATCTCCAACCAGCTGGATCTTGCTGCCCAGTTCTTTCGTAAGCAGCTCCCAGCCTTCCCAGTCTTCTTCATCAAGAGCGTCCTCAATGGAATAAATGGGATATTTGTCACACAGCTTTTTCCAGTGCTCAATGAGTTCTTCAGAGGTAAAATGCTTGCCGCACTTAGGAAGGATATACTCTCCCTTATTTGCACCCTTCCACTCACTGGAAGCTGCATCCATAGCAAGAACAAAGTCACGGCCTGGTTCATAGCCTGCTTTTCTGATGGCCTCAAGAATCAGTTCAATCGCAGCCTCATCGCTATCTAAATCCGGGGCGAAACCGCCTTCATCTCCTACAGCGGTGGCCAGACCCTTTGTTTTCAATATGGACGCCAGGCAATGGAATACTTCTGTACACCACCGGAGCCCTTCTTTAAAACTGGGTGCTCCTGCCGGCATAATCATAAATTCCTGTACATCTACAGTATTGGCAGCATGAGCTCCGCCGTTTAAAATATTCATCATAGGAACTGGTAAACGGTTGCCTGTTATTCCGCCCAAGAAGCGGTAAAGAGGCACGCCCATGCTCATAGCCGCTGCTCTGGCACAGGCGATGGAGACTGCCAGGATTGCATTGGCTCCCAGCCTGGACTTATCTGTTGTTCCATCTGTGGTAATCATTGCCTGGTCGATCGCGTAAATGTCGGAGGCATCCATTCCTGTGATGGCATAATGAATCACTGTGTTAATGTTATGAACCGCATTCAAGACACCTTTTCCGCCATAACGGGCCTTGTCCCCATCCCGAAGCTCAAGAGCTTCAAATTCACCGGTAGAAGCACCGCTGGGCGCTGCACCCCTGGCGATGGTTCCGTCTGCCAGATGTACTTCAGCCTCTACAGTAGGATTTCCTCTGGAATCAATAATTTCTCTTCCTATTACTTTTTCAATCTCAAGATAATTCATGGTTTTTCTCCTTTTCTTTTAAATGGTCTCAACAATGGAAAGGATCCATTAAGGAAACGCTCTCCAATTCCATGTTCTCATCATTGATCATCATACTAAAAATTTTAATGCTGTTTTGTAAGCTGCGGCCTCATTCCAATTCCAGGAATGAAAGCATTGGCAGTCATACTTCATTAATATGGCTTATTTCCATAATTATTATGAGTTAGTCTCTCCTAATTCATAGATACATTATAGCACATTTTACCAGAAACTTCAATACAGAAATTGATAATTATTACTGATTTTTATTTAAAAGAAAAAAGCTTCTGCCCCTGCTTGATACAGGGACAAAAGCTTGAAGTTTACAGGTTATCACCCAAATTAATTACAGAAATGCCTGTAACATAAAGTTTACAATAAACAGAATGGTTGCCACTATAATAATAGGATTCAGCTCATTTGCTTTCTTTTTACAGATCTTTACGATGCAGTAGAATATAAATGCCGTCGCAATACCATAAGAAATGCTGTAGCAAAGTGCCATAAACACGCCTGCAAAGAAGGCTGGAACTGCTTCCTCCAGCTGAGTCCAGTCAATTTCCTTGAACGAAGAAATCATCATACAGCCAACAATAACAAGTGCCGGTGCTGTTGCCACGGATGGAATTGCACTGATAAAGGAGGCTAAGAATGCACTTACGGCAAAGCAAATCGCTACAACTACGGAAGTAAGCCCGGTACGTCCGCCTGCTCCGATACCTGCCGCACTTTCCACATAGGTGGTTGTGTTTGATGTACCAAAGATCGCTCCAATAGAAGTTGCTGTCGCATCTGCAAATAGCGCTTTATCCATCTTGGAAGAAAATCCTTTTCCTGACTCTAAGGAAGCTTCATCTTCCGCACTAAAGATACCGCTTCTGCGGCCGGTTCCGATAAATGTTCCGATGGTATCAAATGTATCGGATAAGCTGAATGAGAAAATCGTAATTAACACAAGAGGGAGTTTAGCTGCATCGCTAAATAAAGCGGGAAGTCCTTCTGCTGTGAAAATTACCCCGAATGTCGTTGGAAGTGCTGATAAAGCTTCTGCAAAATTCACGGTATCTCCTGTCTTTGTAATACCCATTGGAATACCGATCAAAGTTGTTAAAATAATACCGATTAATATACCGCCTTTAACCTCCATAACAGTTAATATTACAATTAATACAAGACCAATAATAAACAAAATAAGAGCTTTTGTTGAAATCACGGACATAGCGGGAACACCTGCTGCAAAATTGATGGCACCTGCATTGAGAAGACCTATGTATGCAATAAAGATACCAATGCCTCCGCCAATGGCATTCTGCAGACTGACTGGAATGGCCTTAATGATATACTTACGTATCCTGGTTACCGTGATGAAAATGTTAAGGAGTCCACAGACAAAAACCATTGACAAAGCTTGCTGCCATGTAAATTTCAGTCCAAAACAAACCGTGTAAACAAAAAATGCATTCAAACCCATACCTGGCGCCTGAGCATAGGGCACATTGGCTACAAGCCCCATAATTAAAGTCCCTATGATCGCGGAAATGATGGTTGCTAAAAATACTGCTCCCCACTCCATGCCTGCCTGGCTTAAGGTATTCGGGTTCACAATGATTATGTACGCCATGGCAAAAAATGTGGTGATTCCAGCAATAATCTCAGTAGTAATATTCGTTCCATTTTCCTTGAGTTTAAAAAACTGCTCCATGGTAAAACTCCTTTTCAAATTTTTTTGAGAGAAACTCGTTTCTTAGCTACCACTTCATTATAACTGGTTTTTTATATTTCTTCAAGAAAATTTAATAGAATTTTAATGTTTTATTCATTATTTATTTTAATTTTATTTATTAGTGTAGTTAATATATTAAAGGCAAGTAATTAATGTTACTTATTTTGTGTGGGAGTTGACCAAAAAATTTATTGGCTTATTTGGGGAGTCTTGTTTTGGGGGGGAGAAAAAGCCGGTAAGGTACAATGAATAAGCAGAGAATTAGCTTTATTTTGTACTTTACCGGCGTTATGTCAGACTTCATAATAGCCAGAAGTCTGTTTTATTATCTCCATATTCCAGCTTGAATCGGAGGTTGCTAAAAAACTCCTCCAGAGCCTTGTAAAGCTCCTCCCATTGTGCGCTGCTGGTTGGTTCATGGAATGCTTCGATCCAACAGGACTGTTTCCCGCAGGCGTCCCTTAAATGGATCTTGAATTCCAGGCCCTTGCTTTTAATCAATTCATTGCATTGTAAGATCTCGGTGATAGAAATAATCTTCATATATGCCCCTATTCCTGGCTCTTATACTTCCTTGCCTGCTCTTCAATGTACTCCAGATCATCAAAATAATTGATCTTCATGGCTTCTTTTACGCCCTTTAGGGTCCGGGCTGCCATTGCCTCTGCCTTATCGCTTCCTTCTTTTAATATCTGGTATACGTAAGGAATGTTGGCTTCGTATTCTTTTCTTCTTCTGCGGATCGGCTCTAATTCTTCCTGAAGGATACTGTTTAAGAACCGCTTTACTTTTACATCGCCTAAACCGCCTCGCCTGTAGTGGTCTTTAAGCTCGTCAAGATTTTTATAATCTGGCAGATACTTTTCAAAATCTTCGTCTTTGCAGAACGCATCAAGGTAGGTGAACACTGTGTTTCCTTCCACCTCTCCTGGGTCGGAAACCTGGATGTGGTTCGGGTCTGTATACATGCTCATGACCTTTTTCTTTACTTCATCTTCCGGATCGGATAAATAGATGCAGTTTCCAAGGGATTTACTCATCTTGGCTTTTCCGTCAGTTCCCGGAAGGCGTAAGCAGGCTTTATTGTTAGGAAGCAGAATTTCTGGCTCTACAAGAGCTTCGCCGTAGACAGAATTAAACTTACGCACTATTTCCCTTGTCTGCTCGATCATGGGCTCCTGGTCCTCGCCTACGGGCACTGTGGTGGCCTGGAACGCTGTAATGTCAGCTGCCTGGCTGATCGGATAGGTGAAGAAGCCTACTGGAATGCTGGTTTCAAAGTTTCTCATGGCGATCTCAGATTTTACCGTAGGATTCCGCTGCAGCCTGGATACGGTTACCAGGTTCATATAGTAAAAGGATAGTTCCGTAAGCTCTGGGATCTGAGACTGGATGAAAAGGGTGCATTTCTTCGGGTCCAGACCGCAGGAAAGGTAATCCAGCGCAACCTCAATGATATTTTGACGGACTTTTTCGGGATTATCGGAATTGTCCGTGAGAGCCTGGGCATCCGCTATCATGATGAATATCTCGTCAAATTCACCGGAATTCTGCAGCTCTACCCTGCGTTTTAATGAACCAACGTAGTGGCCGATATGGAGCTTCCCGGTGGGCCGGTCTCCTGTTAAAATAATCTTTCCCATTTTGTACCTCCAGATGTTTTGTATCGTAAATCCGTAGTGCAGCGAACGAATCCGTAGGATTCGTTCGCTCACGGGCATTCGCCCTATGAAACAAGCCATGAAAAGATTTTCGTTGTGCTTGCACATAAGAAAATCTTTTCATGCCCTGTTTCGCACTACTCATTGCTTTCGTGGATATTATACCATTCGTACCATATTTGTCAATCTAACGCCTGAAATATTCCCTCTGCATAATTCACAGAAGCCATAGCATCCCTACAGTACTGATCCGCACCAATAGTCTTTGCATACCCTTCTGTAAGTACTGCGCCACCTACCATTACCTTCGCATAAGGGGCAGCCTCTCTAAGCTGCTTAATGGTCTCTTCCATACTTGGAACGGTGGTGGTCATGAGTGCGCTTAAACCTACCAGCTTCACTTCATCTTTCACTGCGGTTTCCACGATCTTTTCCGGTGGTACGTCTTTTCCTAAGTCAATGACGTCATAGCCGTAGTTTTCCAGGAGTACCTTGACGATATTTTTTCCGATATCGTGAATATCACCTTTGACCGTAGCCAGGATAATCGTCCCTTTTTTCTCTTGTGCCACGCCGCCTTCAGCCATCTTCTCTTTTATGACCTCAAAGGCTGCCTTGGCCGCTTCCGCACTCATCAGAAGCTGCGGAAGGAATACGGTTCCATTTTCAAAGCCTTTCCCTACCCGGTCCAGTGCTGGGATCATTTGTCCATTGATAATGGTTAAAGGCTCCTGCTCCCTTAAAAGCTCTGTCACTGCGGCATACGCCCGGTCCTTAAGGCCTTTGGCAATGCTTTCTGACAGAGACATCTCCCCTCCGGAAATGCCTCCAGATAAAGAAGAGGTTCCCTGTCTCACTGTCTCACCAAGGGTAGCCACCTGGCCGCTGTACACTGAGATGTAACCGCTGCACTGAGGATCCAGGTCCGCAAGAGTCCGGAAACTGTAATAGGAACGCATCATTGCTTCTGAATTGGGGTTTATGATAGCCGCACTTAGGCCGTTTTGAAGGGCCATTGTGAAAAAGGCGGCATTGATAATTTCTCTCTGTGGGAGCCCAAAGGAAATGTTGGAAACGCCCAGTATGGTTCTTCCACCAAGCTCATCCCGGACCCGCCTTAAGGTTTCAAGGGTCGTCAGAGCACCTCGGCTGTCAGAACTGACAGTCATGCAAAGGGCATCTATAATAATGTCTTTCTTTTCAATTCCATATTCCGCGGCTTTATCGTAGATTTTCTTTGCAACAGCAATCCTGCCATCTGCTGTTTCCGGAATTCCGTCTTCATCTAAGGCAAGAGCGACCACAACGCCTCCGTACTGTTTTACCAGAGGAAAAATTGCTTCCATCACTTCTTTTTTTCCATTTACAGAATTAATAAGAGGCTTACCATTATAAACCCTCATTGCCCGTTCCATTGCCTCTATATTGGAGGTATCGATCTGAAGAGGCAGGTCGATGATGCTCTGGAGTTCCCCGATCACTTCCGCCATCATAGATGGCTCATCAATTTCCGGAAGTCCTACATTCACATCCAGGACATGTGCTCCATTATCCTGCTGAGCCACTCCCTCACGGAGAATATATTCCAGGTTATGATCACGAAGAGCCTGCTTGAATTTCGATTTCCCCGTTGGATTGATCCTCTCCCCAATGAGAATTGGATCGTTATCAATCACAACCGCCTGTGCATAGGAAGAGATCACGGTGCGGTTTTTCTTATCCGGCAGTCTCACAGGAAGGTCTTTGCAAAGAGCCACTGTTTTCCCAATATGTTCCGGCGTGGTTCCGCAGCAGCCGCCGATCACACAGGCCCCTTCCTCTGCAATTTCCTTCATGGCAGCCGCAAACTCAGCTGCATCGATATCATATACCGTTTTACCGCCTTCACTTCTTGGAAGCCCTGCATTAGGATTAACGATGACCGGTATGGAAACCACCTTCATGATATCCTTTAAAATGCCCTTCATCTGAATCGGGCCCAGGCCGCAGTTGATTCCCAGAGCATCAACCCCCAGGCCTTCTAAAAGGGCAACGGTAGATTCCACATTTCCTCCGGTTAAAAGCTTTCCTTTCTCATCGAAAATCGTAGTTACGAATACGGGAAGACTGGAGTTTTCCTTTGCAGCCAGCACAGCCGCCTTAGTCTCGTAGCTGTCGCTCATAGTCTCTATGAGAACCAGGTCCGCTCCCTCTCGTTCTCCGATTTTAACTACCTGGGAAAACATCTTGTAGGCATCCTCAAAGGCCAGATCTCCTAAAGGCTTTAAAAGCTTTCCCGTAGGGCCTAAATCAAGGGCAATGTAACCCTTTTTCTTTCCGGCCGGATAAGAAGCTGTTTCCACTGCATTCCTGGCATTTTTTAATGCTGCAGTCACTACCTCTTCTAAATCGAACTCCGCACCTTTATAAAATTTCAACCCATTGGCTCCAAAGGTATTTGTCTTTATGATGTCCGCACCTGCTTCCAGATAATCACGGTGAAGCTTCGTAATAATATCCGGATGCTTTACATTCCATGTTTCCGGCAGTTCTCCCGGTTCAAGGCCATTTGCCTGTAAAAGGCTTCCTGTTCCGCCGTCAAAAAATACCTTCCTCTTCTTTATCTCTTCTAAAATCACTGCCATACATTCCTCCATCTGCGTTCGTATCTTCTAATCTCTCCGGTATGCACAGTCCGCTTTTCCGCAAGATTCACATCCCTTTATCTCACAGCGGTAAGGCTTTCCGCTGATTCCCATCACCGCAGTGACGGACTTGGAAGGAGTCATGAGAAGGCTGTCCGTCAACATGATACCAATCCTTTTGGGTGTTTCCAAAACTGTCGTAATATCCTTCTGGCACTCCAAAGGAAAATCTCCGTAGCCCGGGCTGAACCTGGGCCTTAAGTACAGTTCCCTGTCCTCATATTCCTCTTTCAGTTTCCGGTTCTCTTCATCGCAATATTCCTCAATCATGGCGGTGGCTGCCGCCTGCATGGTGACCGCCTTGCTCATCTGCAGTTTTGTATATTTATGCAACAGCACATCCACCCCTGCGCCTAATGTAGCGGCAAATAGGATCACCTGTTCACAATCCTGTAAATTCCGGCTTAAATTTCGGCTTCTGGTCTTAAATACTGTAAAATTGATCCAGTCATCAGAAAGCAGCTTAAGGGAATATACCCGGCTTATGCTTTTGGGAGATGCTGCCGCCACTAGTTCCCCGATACATTCCTCAATCAGGTTATTTACAGCTTCATCGCCTTCATTTTTCCCGTATCCTAAATACCGCCGGATCTCCCCTCGGCTGATTTCCATTGCTGTACCTCCGTTTTTATCAAGTTAAATGGGTCCGGACCTTTTATATAAAGGAGCCGGACCCTGGTTAAAAGAATCACAATATCTCGGAAAGGTTCTCCTTGATTTTTAACGCCACATCCGGCTTATTCATGGAATAAACATGGATGGCATTCACTCCGTTGGCGATAAGGTCAATGATCTGTTCTGTGGCATAAGCGATTCCCGCCTGTTTCATAGCTGCCGGATTGTCTCCGAACCTGTCCACGATGGCCTTAAAACGGGAAGGCAGATAGGTACCTGACAGCTGGCAGCTTCGGATAATCTGCTTAACATTGGTGACAGGCATAATTCCCGCAACGACCGGAACCGTGATTCCTTTTTCCCGGATGCGGTATAAATAATTGTATAAAATGTTATTGTCAAAAAACATCTGGGTGGTAACGAAATCACATCCTGCTTCCACCTTTTGTTTTAAATAATCCATATCAATGGTCTTGTTGGCTGATTCCACATGGCCTTCCGGATAGCAGGCCGCGCCTATGCAGAAATCCCCGGCTTCCTTTATCTCCCTGATCAGCTCAGAAGCGTAATGATATTCCTTTTTCACAGGAGCATTGGTAGGCATATCTCCTCTGAGAGCAAGTACATTTTCAATTCCAGCCTCTTTCAGTTCACCAAGAACCTTGTGTACCTTTTCTTTGGTGGAGGATACACAGGTTAAATGAGCCAGAGCCGTCACATGATGCTGGTGATGGAGAGCAGAGGCGATATCAACGGTATATTGGCTGGTTCCTCCGCCTGCTCCGTAAGTGACGCTCATAAAAGCCGGTTTCAGCTTTGCGATCTCTGACGCAGCCAGTTCCACCGACTCATATTTATCTTCTGTTTTGGGAGGAAACACTTCAAAGGATAGGGTTGGCTTTCCCTGACTCAATATATCTTTAATCTTCATGCTGTCTGTCTCCTATCTTTTGTTTCAAATTGCCCATGCACTTTTTTTATTTAACACTTTATCATAAAAAATTGTATCCCGCAAGAGATCCTGCTTACGTTTCCTGGCTTTCCATCACTTTAGGATTGCTGTAAGAAACGTAAATCCTGACCCCATCCTTTGTAAGATAAAGGTTAATGTCAAACAGCCCCTCTGTAATGAATGTACCATCTTCCGGCCATTCTCTTGTTCCAGCCTGTTCCATAATAGCAGGAATGCTGCTTTCTTCCTGAGGAATACCTGCCTCTGTTTCTACAAGCCTTAAAAACTCTTCCAAAAAGACAAGGGAATTTTCCCGATCTTTCAGGGAAGAAATATAATCATGAAGTTCTCCGGTAGCAGTATCATAATTAATATCTACATACTGGTATACGTAATTTTCATCGTCCGGATCCAGTTGGCTGGTTGTCTCATCCTCAAAAGAGTAGCTTTCCACGGTCTCATAATAGGAGATCGGGCCACCCTCCTCTTCAAACTGATAATTATCCGAATAAACAACCCCCTCTTCTATCTCATAACCATAGTTGGTTTCATTAAAAAACTGCCCCATAGAAGCAGCAACCTGCCTTCCGTCAAGGGGAAAGTGGTCATAGCCGGTACAGGATACCCCAGCTGCCTTTACGTCCTCTTCTAAAAGCTCAACAAAACCGGAATCATCATAGGGAACCGCTGTCTCATAGCTACTCTTTTCATCCGTTACGACTCTGTTTACCGATCCAATGATCCTTGGTACTGCATTTATAAGTACAAACAGAGCAATGGATATCACTACAGGCACAGTGGAATTCTTCCTTACTTTTTCCTGGCTCGGCCGGGAAGGCTGTGGCGGATTATGGCCGTCGGCAGGCATAGGAGAAGGTCTCCCCACATTTTGCCTTGGAATTACCGGCCTTCCAGCCGTACTTTTTCGCCCTACCGGTCCCTGCACATTCTTTTTCTGAGAATTTCCCGCTTCAGCTGCCTTATGAGTATTATGGCTGTTATAATCCGGGCGTCTCTCATTAAGATAATAATCTGCCTTCCACAAAATAGGCTGTCGAACTATCTTCCTGCACCGCGGACAGTAATTCGCCTCATTTACCGGAAGATCACAAATCGGACAAATCTTTTTCGTCATCCCAAAATCCCTCCTTTATCCCAGTACCAGATGAGCTACGGCAATCTCGTCATCCTCCCTGAATCCCTGGGCACATACCTGTATATCATAAACATATTTCTCCTGAAGGCCCGTAATGGAAGCGATCTCCGCATTATTCTTTCCTTCCTGAGACAGTGCCAGCACTTGATGGACATCTGCTATTGTCTTTCTCAACAATTCATCCGATTGACCGAAAGGCTCAAGGCCAGCCGCATGTTTATCTGACTCCGAGATAAAATCTTCCAGAGACAGGCTTTTTTTATCTTCTCTGCTGTTGTAATAATCCTCGGAAATTTCCCAATCCTGTTCTTTCTCTGACATTTTGCCACTCCTTTCCTCTTTCCTGCCCATGCTTTTTGGGCATAAAGGGATACCCTCAATGTTTCAAAAACAGGCAGGTTCATCGGAACCTGCCTGATTATGTAGTCTGATAAATTTTATCGTTTATTTCTTAAAAAGTCAGGAATGTTGATCTGAACTTCTTTATTCACAGTCGGGCGATATGGCTGTCCGCCTCCCTGGGTAGCACCCTGAGGGTTATTCTGCCCAGCATAATTCGGCTTCTGATAGTTTCCTGCACCACTGTTCTGGTTTCCATAATTCTGGTTATTATAGTTGTTGTTATTATTTGGATAGTTCTGATTGCTGTAAGCTGGATTGGAATAATTTGCGTTCCCGTAATTGGGATTATAATTCTGGTTATATCCAGGCGTTGCTGCAGTGGCGGCTGCCTCCTGATTCATAGCCTGGGTCTGAGCTGCTGCTTTCGGCTGTTTATAGTTAGGGTTGGAAAAATTCGTCATTACCTTGGATACCGGAGTCTCAGACTGCATGTCCAGACCTGTGGCAATCACGGTAATGCTGGCTTCATCATGAGCATTCTCATCATACATGGCACCAAAGATGATATTCGCATCATCTCCTGCCATCTCCTGAACGTAGCTGGCTGCCTCATTGGCCTCAACCAGGCTGATATCACCGGAAATGTTGATGATGACGTGAGAAGCGCCCTCAATGGTAGTTTCAAGCAATGGACTGGATACCGCCTGCTTCACGGCTTCTAATGCCTTCTCATCGCCCTTTGCCCTGCCGATACCGATGTGGGCAATACCCTTATCGGTCATGACAGTCTGAACATCTGCAAAGTCCAGGTTAATAAGTCCGGGTACGTTAATTAAATCCGTAATACCCTGTACGGCCTGCTGAAGGACTTCATCTGCTTTCTTTAAGGCATCCGGCATGGTAGTACGTCTGTCCACGATTTCCAGAAGACGGTCATTAGGGATTACGATTAATGTATCTACGCTCTCTTTTAAACGCTCAATACCGTTAACGGCATTGCTCATACGTGTTCTTGCTTCAAAGCGGAAAGGCTTTGTTACAACACCAACAGTAAGAATTCCCATGTCTTTTGCAATCTTAGCAACGACTGGAGCCGCTCCGGTACCGGTACCGCCGCCCATTCCGCAAGTAACGAATACCATATCCGCGCCCTTCATGGTCTGAGCCAGCTCGTCCGCATTCTCCTCTGCCGCTTTTTCACCAATCTCAGGCTTGGCACCTGCACCAAGACCTTTGGTCAGCTTCTCTCCGATCTGCATGGCTGTAGGAGCCTTACAAAACTGCAAAGCCTGCTTGTCCGTGTTGATCCCAAGAAATTCCACACCAGCTATATTCTCATCAATCATGCGGTTGACCGCATTATTTCCGGCACCGCCTACTCCAATTACCAGAATTCTTGCGGCATTGTCCGCCTCATTTATCTTAATCTCTAACAAGATTATATCCTCCTTTAACCATAAACAGCTTACTCTATAAACCTAATTAATATAATATTTGATTTTACCAAAAATATCAACCACTTTTTAAACAAAATTCCAAGCAAAATATGTAAATTCATTAATTCTTCACAAAACGGTAAGATGTGACTGTTTCCGCCTCATCATAAGTATCCAGATATAAGGTCCCCGATAATCCGCTTAAAACAGGAAGCTGGTCCTTAAGCTCAGAGATTTTTCCATTCATCTGATCATTGCTTCCAAGGAAAACACGGATATCTCCCATGACAAGAGTGGCATCCCCCCGGGAGTCATACCGGATCTGATCAACAGGAATTGCCTTCGTTGATAAAAGCTGGGTCAGGTTTAAAATTTCACTAAAAATCTTTCCCTTTTCCACCGGAAGGGGTTGGTGCAGGGCAATATGACCGAACTGCAGCCCCGTGACCCATGGAACTCCATCCAGCTTTCCGCTGGAGCTTTCTACAACGATCCCGTCCTTATCAAAATACATATAGCTTCCCATATAGGAAACATAGCCTACCACCGATTTCTCATAAACGATCACTTCCACTCTAACAGGGCTTAGGAATACGATTTTGTAATCTTCCACAAAAGGGATCTGTTCATGTTTTTTAAAACGATCCTTGTAGAGACAAAAAACCGCATTCCGATCCCAGCCTTCCTTGAATAAAATATCAACAATCTGCTCCGATGTGTATTTTTTATTACCGCTCACTGTAATAACTCTGATCTGCAGCGACATAAAAATGACAATTCCCAAAAAGATCACGGCGGCAGTTATTCCAAATTTAATTCTTCTTCTGCTTTTTTTTAAATCATTCATTCCATCCCTCTGATCGCTGCACCAAGACTGCTCAAGTCACGGCAGATGTCTTCATATCCCCGTTCAATATGATGGCACTCATGAATCTCAGTCACACCCTCACATGCAAGCCCGGCAACCACAAGAGCCGCGCCTCCCCGCAGGTCCGTAGCCGTTACCCGGTTTCCTTTTAAAGGATAAAGCCCATGTATGACAGCCTGCTTCCCTTCTATTATAATATCTGCGCCAAGCTTATGCAACTCTTTTGCAGTCCCAAACCTGCCTTCAAAGATCGTTTCTTTAATTCTGCCGGTGCCTTTTGCTGATGCCATGACCGCCATTAACTGTGACTGAAGATCCGTGGGAAAACCTGGATAGGGTTCTGTTATGACATCTATACAATCGGGGCGTCCACTCATGGATACTTCCAGGCAGTTTTCATACCGTTTCAGCTCCGCACCCATTCTATCAGCAAGAGAGATGGCAGAAGCCATATGTCCGGGTTGTATTCCCTGTAGTACGATATCTCCCTCAGCAGCCATGACGGCCATCAAATAGGTTCCTGCGACAATCCTGTCTCCTGCTACAGTAAATTCAGAATCACAAAGCTCCCTTACGCCTGTGACCGTCAGCCTGGAAGTACCGGTTCCATGTATGTTAGCCCCCATATTGTTTAAAAATTCACATAGGGTGATGATCTCCGGCTCCTTTGCCGCTCCATGTATCACGGTTATCCCCTGGGCATACACAGCTGCCATCAGGGCATTTTCCGTAGCTCCCACGCTGGGGAAGGGAAAATAAATATGGCTGCCCATTAATCGATTTGCGGACACCATAAGCTTATCACCCTGCTCCTCAATGATTGCACCGAGTTCACGAAAGGCAGACAAGTGCAAGTCTATGGGACGCTCTCCTATGGAACACCCTCCAGGGAAGCTGGTGACCGCATTGCCAGTCCTTCCAAGCAAAGAACCAGAGAGCATAATAGAAGAACGCATGCTCTTTATATACTCCTCCGGTATCTCCGCCTGTGTCAAATCCCGCGCATCAATTGTCAAGGTATGGCCGTCAAAGCGGCATATACAGCCAATATGCTCAAGTATCCCCAGCATACAGAACACATCCTGTATCCTGGGGACATTATGAATCACTGTTGTACCTTTATGGAGAACCGCTGCTGCCATCATGGGCAGAACAGCATTCTTGGAACCCTGAATTTTTATCTCACCTTTTAAGGATCGTAACCCCTGGACCTGTATGACTGACAATCCGGTACCTCCCATGGCTTCTTATATACTATCCTATGTTAAAAGTGAGAGAATGTTTTCACATCCCATTATTTTTCAAGCTTTATCTGGTTGGAAACGCTTAAGACCATGCCCATTTCCATCATCAGAAAAAGAACTGAGGTGCCTCCGTAGCTAATAAAAGGAAGGGTTATACCGGTATTTGGTATGGTATTGGTTACAACCGCTATATTTAAGATAACCTGTATGGCAATATGTCCCATAACGCCTACAACAAGCAACGCCCCAAATAGATCCGGTGCATTATCTGCAATGAGCATGAACCGGTATATCATGAAAAGAAATATCAAAATCACGGAAACCGCTCCAAAAAGCCCAAGTTCTTCACAGATGATGGAAAAAATCATATCGTTTTGTGCTTCCGGTACAAACCCCATCTTCTGTATGCTCTCTCCCAGACCCCTGCCTACCAGACCGCCGGAACCTATGGCATAAAGTCCCTGAAGCACCTGATAGCCGCCGGTAGAGGGATAAGCCTCCGGCTCCAGCCATACCAGGATACGGCCCAGCTGGTAATCATGAAGAATATTAAGTTTTTCCAGAACAGCAGCCATTGGCCCGGCAAAAGCCAGCGCTCCTACGCCTGCAAGACCGCAGGCAAAAAATGGCCATTTCTTTTTACATGCCACAAACAGCATGACAAAAGCGATCCCAATGATGATGATTCCGGAGCTTAAGTTATTTGCCGCTACGATTCCAGCTATGGGGAGTGTTGTTACAATTACCAAAAGCACGCCATTTCTCGTGTTAATATTCCTTCCCATCTGAACGATTAAAACAGCAAGCATAACAATCAGAGCAATTTTTACAAATTCCGTAGGCTGGAAAGAAAGGCTTCCCACTCCCAGCCATCTTCTCTTACCGTTTACTTTACGCCCAACTAAGGATACGGTAATCATTAAGACATAGGAAAGTATGTAAGCAAATACAGCGAATTTGGCGTACCAGTGGTAATCCAGTTTGGATATTACAATCATGATAATAAAGCCTGCCAGGGCGATCTTAGCCTGCCTCATCATGAAATAAGCGGCGTCATGGTATTTAAGCTGGGCTGCGTATGAGCTGGCGCTGTAAATCATGACCAAACCAAAAACAGACAGAAATATTACAGTAAACAGCAGGCTGTAATCGTAAAAACGGCGCGGTTTGTTTTTTTTCTTCACTGGCCCTTTTTCTGCCATATTATTCCTCCTCGCCAAGTTTATTCGTTTATGTCATCCACCATGCATTCATAATTTGGCGGAAGGGCGCCGCCAAATTATTCATGACGGGCATTCGCCCTATAGAAATATATGTAAAATTTATGCTTAGTGAGCGAGCTCACACGCATAAACTTCACATATATTTCTGCATGGTTCATTGCTTTTACAAATTTCGGACGGATTCCTTGAAGATTTCGCCGCGTTCTTCATAGCACTTAAACATTCCCCAGCTTGCACAGGCTGGAGATAAGAGCACATGATCTCCTCTATTGGCATAAGAAGCGCATACCTTTACGGCTTCCTGCATATCTTCCGCGTACATTACGTTTGTAAAACCATGTCTGGCTGCGCACTCGGCGATTTTTTCTCTGGTCTGGCCCAGAAGTACCATGTATTTTACCTTACCATCAAATGATTCGATCCACTCGTCATACTGGGAGTTCTTATCATAACCTCCTGCAATGAGCAGCGTAGGCCCTGGCATGGCTTTTATCGCCTGGATTGCTGCGTCCGGGTTGGTTCCTTTGGAATCATTGTAATATTTTACTCCCGCCTTTTCCGCAACAAATTCAATCCGATGCTCTACTGCCTTGAACTCCCTGACCGCCTGGCTGATGATCTCCATGGGTACTCCCATTTCAGCGGCTACAGCGGCTGCGGCCATGATGTTCTCATGGTTATGACGGCCCAAGAGCTGTACCCCGTGAATGTCCGCGATCTCTGTCCTCTCCCCATTATGGTTCCGGATAATCCTGTCCCCATCCATGCAGTAGCCTTCTTCTAAAAACTGACGGCTGCTAAAATAGACAACCTGGGGTTTGATGGTCTTTCCAAATTCACGTAAAACAGAATCGTCGTAGTTTAAGATACAAAAATCCTGGGACCTTTGGTTTGATGTGATTCGTTCCTTTACTTCTATGTAGCATTCCATGGTTTTATGACGATCTAAGTGGTCTGGTGTTATGTTTAAGATCGCGCTCACATCCGGACGGAAGTCGGTGATCGTCTCCAGCTGAAAGCTGCTGACCTCTGCTACTGTTACCGAATCCTCAGTCGTTTTTAACGCTTCCTCTGTATATGGGACCCCAATATTGCCTACCACAAACACATGCTCATAATATGCTTTCATGATTTCCCCGATAAGGGCCGTAGTGGTTGTCTTACCATTGGTTCCCGTAATTGCCGCCAGCTTTCCCTTGGCATGGTGGTAAGCAAGCTGAATCTCACTCCAAACCGGGATATCCGCTTCTTTAAGGACAGCTACAAAGGGGGCTTCTAAGGAAATACCGGGGCTTATGACACATAAGCTTACCCCTGAAAGATCTTCCTTTTTAAGGTCTCCCAGTAAAACTGAAATCCTTCCTTCTTCTCCAAACTGATGAAGCAGCTCATCCTTATTGAGGGCAGCATTGCTGTCGTAAAGAATTACTTCATCTCCTGTTTTAAGGATCAGTCCCACGGCGGCAATGCCGCTTTTTCCACTGCCGGCAACTAATATTTTCTGATTCATATGGTTTCTCTCCTATAATCCAAGGTATGCAAGCATGCAAAGAACCGCAGTCACGATAGCAAACACAGCTACCACCCGTGTTTCCGACCAGCCGCTTAACTCAAAGTGATGGTGGATGGGGGCCATCTTAAAAATCCTTTTTCCGCCTGTTCTTTTAAAATATGTCACCTGAATGATGACGGATAATACTTCCATCATATAAATAAAACCGATAATGGCAAGGAAGATAGGAATCTGCATCATAAAGGCGCTGGAAGCAACAAATCCTCCAAGCCCAAGGGAACCGGTGTCTCCCATGAACACCCTGGCTGGATACACGTTAAACAGCAGAAATCCCAAAAGACTTCCCACAACCGCACCGGTAATGGGACTGATGCCGGTATTTTCCCCAATAGAAACCACGGTTAAGAAGGTCGCCACCAGAATGGTCACGCTGGTACAAAGTCCATCTAAGCCATCGGTAAAATTCACACCATTATCGGTTCCTATTACGAGAAAAAATACCGCCGGTACGAAGAGTATTCCTAAATTCAGATACAGTCCTTTTTCAAAGCCTCCGGTAAAGGGAATCAACATTCCCGTACCCACATCCTTTGAATGAAGCAGATAATAGGCAAAGATGCCTGTAATGATTAACTGCCCCGCCATCTTTTGAACAGGCGTAAGCCCCTCTGACCGCTTCATTACGATCTTAATGTAATCATCAAGGAACCCAACGATACCAAATCCAACTGTCACAAAAAGCACAGGAATGATCTTGGGATATTCCCTCACATAGAACAGCGATGTAATGATGATGCTGGTCAATATGATCAGTCCTCCCATGGTCGGAGTACCCTGCTTTTTCAAATGGCTTTCAGGCCCTTCCTTGCGGACCTCCTGGCCAAATTTTAACCTGTGAAGAAATGGTATTACAATTGGACACAGCATGGCGCTGATTGCAAATGCTATGATGATTGCCAGAATCGTTTCGTTAATCATGTCACACCTCAATATTTTATGTATTTGTATTTCAAAAGTACACAGTAAGTAGTATACGTCTTTTTGCCTGAATAATCAACCATAGATTCGAAACGCCGAAGCAGTTTTTTCCTCGGTTGGCTCTATTCCCAGATATGGAAGAATATTCTTAAAAATGTCGGCAATCACCGGTGCAGCAATGGTTCCGCCGTAATAAATCCCCTCCGGTTCATCGATGGTTATGAGTGCAATCACCTGTGGATTATCCGCCGGTGCAAAGCCTATAAAGGAGGAAATGTACTTTTTTAAACTTCTTGGAAGTTTTTCGGATGTTGCTGTTTTTCCGCCAACCCGATAGCCGTCGACTTGCCCTCTTTTTCCGCTTCCCTCCGCCACAACTTGTTCCAGGATATAGCGCATGGTTTCGCTGGTCTGGGGAGATATGATCCCTTCGCTTACCGGATAAGTAAACGGTTGGACCGAAGTTCCGTCGGTGCTCACTGACTTCACACCAAAATGAGGCGTCACACGGTTTCCGCCGTTAACGATAGCAGAAGCGGTCGTAATCAGCTGCAGCGGCGTAATCTGGAAAGACTGGCCGAACGAAACGGTTGCCAGCTCCACAAGCCCCATATTATCCTTTTTATGCATAATGGTGGCTGCCTCGCCGGGAAGATCGATTCCGGTCTTTCCCTTTAAACCGAATTGTTCAAAATATTTATAATAATTATCAACGCCAAGGCGCTGCCCTACATCGATCAGAACAGGGTTGCAGGAATTCATCATGCCCTGGAGAAATGTTTCGGATCCATGGCCTCCCACTTTGTGACACCTGATTTTCCGGTCCTCTACCACCCGAAAACCTGGACACGAGAAATGGTCATCAAGCTTTACCACTCCAGCTTCCAGCCCTGCGGCTGCAGTAACGATCTTAAAGGTTGACCCTGGTTCATACGTGTCGTTAATACAGGGATTTCTCCACATCTTGTTTAGCAGATCCTGTTTTTCCTTGTCAGATGCAGGAACTCCGGCGTCTGCATTTAGTGTAAACGGATCATTTAAATTAAATTCAGGCGCATTTACCATTGCCATAATTTCCCCATTCTGAGGATTCATAACAATAATTGACACTCTTTTTGCGCCTTTTTTCTCCATAACCTGATAAGCTGCCTGCTCGCAATACCGCTGGATATTGACATCCAGGCTGATATATAAATCCTGCCCTGCCACAGGCTCGATCCGATCCTCTGCCGCATTTTCTATCTCTATTCCTGCTGCATCGGACATGGTCAGGATTTTTCCGTTCAGGCCTTTTAAATATTGTTCGTATTTTACCTCCAGGCCGATGATCCCCTGATTATCTCCTCCCGTAAAACCAAGAACCGTGGAGGCAAGGGTATCATAGGGATAATAACGCTTGTAATCCTCATCCACTTTTACACCGTCCAAATGGTAGGACCGGATCAAATCTCCCATAGCCTTGTCTACATTGGTTTTAATAATTTCCCTTGAACTGTACTTTTCTACCTTTTTCCGAACGTCTTCCTCCTGGAGACCCAGCTCCTTGGAAAGGACTGCCACAACCTCATCCGCTTTTCTGATCTGGTTATGTATGACCGATATGGTACACACCGTCCGATTGGTGGCAATGACGGTTCCATTGGCATCAATAATATTTCCTCTGGCGGCTTTTATGGTCCTTTCCCGTTCATGAAGGTCCAATGCCATGGCACTGTAATGTTCAGAACGAAAGACCATTAGAAAAATAAGCCGCCCCATTAGCCCTGTCATGGCAAGAAATAACAGGAAAAACAGGATGGCTATTTTTTCTCTGTGATGTGTCTTATTTGAACTCATGCACTGCTCCATCACCATTATTTCTACAGTATATGATTTTCAGGACTTTTTATGAGTTCTTTAAAAAAGTTCCTTATTGGGCCGTTGTCTCTTCTGAGGGAAGTGCTGCCGGGAGATTGGAACCGTCATCCCCTTCCTCTCTGTTGACGTATTCTTCCGAAGGGTTTAAATACTCATCTGGAATTGGGTTTCCGTTTTCCATGGTAGGAGCCTGTTCAGTGGTTTCTTCTGCACTTGATTCATCGGCTGCAGTTTCTCCCTGGGATGCGCTTTCTGTTTCACTGGTTATCCCTTCCTGCTCAGGAAGCTTAGCTGCCTCATCAGGCAATGGTGAGGTCTCCGCATCTGTATCCGGAAATACATTTATATAAGGAAGAATCTCCGTCATAATCTTCTGGAAAATCTGGCTGGCATAGGTACTGTGAGGCTGATCCTCCACATGAGGCTCATCAACCACAACGTATACTAAAACCTGAGGATTGTCCGCCGGAGCATAACCGCAGAAGGATACCACATAATTGGTCTTATCACGGGGAATCTTCTCCGCAGTACCGGTCTTACCGGCAACCTTATATCCAACAACTCTTGCAGCTCCTCCCGTTCCTCCTACTGCATTAACGGTCTTAAACAGGGCTTCATTGATGAATTTGGTCGTTGATTCCGATACCGTTTCCCTGACAAGAACCGGTTCTACCTTTTTAATAACAGAACCCTGCTCGTTCAGAACCTGCTTCACCACATGAGGTTCATAATAGGAACCTCCATTGATCACGGAGCTATAGGCAGCGGCCATCTGGATCATGGTCGTGCTGAAGTTCTGTCCAAAGGAGTTGGTTGCTAGATCCGTAGGACCCGCCGTATTCTGGGTATAAACAAGAGTCTTATTATCTGCTTCTCCAGGCAGGTCGATCCCGGTCTTGGAGCCGAAGCCGAAAATCTGCTGATACTTATAGAATTTTTCTTTTCCCATCTGCTGAGCAATCCGCATCATGACTACGTTGCAGGACTTCATCAGGCCTTCCTCAACGGTAATCAGGCCATGCCCGTATCTGCTGACGCAGTTGATCTTATGCCCTCCCACTTCAAGGAACTTGTTGCACTCATATGTTTCCTTACCGGTAATAGCCCCTTCTTCCATGGCGGCAGATACGGTAAAAATCTTTTCTGTAGACCCCGGTTCAAATCCGTCACTGATGCAGAAATTACGCCAGGTCTGGTTCCATGCCACCTGGGTTCCCAGGGATTTGATCTCTTCACTCGAATAATGCTCTGTAACGTTTGCCTCCGTTAAGGGCTGGGCATCCTTATTCTTTCTCTTGTAATCGTCCATGGCTTCTTTGATTCCAAGCTGCCGCAGTACATCATCGGTGTACTCAGACCTTAAGGCTCTTGGATTGTTTAAATCAAATGCCTTGTCGTTTGCCATGGCCAGGACCTCGCCGTTATTGGGATCCATAACGATTACGCCTACCCGTTTGCTTCCTGTATTCTGTTCCCACTCATTGATATATTTTTCAACAATCTTCTGGATATTCACATCCATGGTGGAAACCACGGTGTTGCCATTGGATGCGGGTTTTATAACTCTCTCTAAGTTGGAGTCATCATTTAAGTATCCGTATTCCCTTCCGTTGATTCCCATAAGGGTCGTATTATAGAACTGCTCGATTCCTCCGGTCCCATCCATGCCGTCCCCGTTGGCAAAGCCAATGAGATTGCAGCCCATGGAGTTATAGGGATACACCCTTTTATACTCATCTTCAAACCAAATTCCTTTAATGGCCTTCCCGCTTTTTTTCAGCGCATCGGATTGGTCTGACTTATATTTATCATATTTTTGTTTATCGTCATATGTAAGCTGCTTTGCATACCGTACATACTGCTTATCTTTCTTTTCCTGTATCAGATTCATGATTTCCGTCCGGTCATAGCCAAAGCATTCGGTCAGGGCCGTTACACTCGGTTCCAGATAGGAATCCTGGTCCGACATGATCTGTTTGGGATCCAGGATCAAGTTATATACCTTTTCACTAGTTGCCAGATAGGTTCCGTTGCGGTCCATGATATCCCCTCGCTTAAAGGGAATGATACGGCTGTCATATTCCTGCTGGGACAGCACAATCTGATTGTAATCTTCCTTTTTATTCGTCATTAAGTTATACAAGGTCATAACTAATGCAAACAAAGCCAGCGTAATTACCAGGACGGTAATCGCCAGCTTTTCCTGCATATAACGGGGAAATACCTTACTCTTCTTATTCCTGTTTTTATTAGTGCTTCGGGATATCCTCATTCTGTCTTACATACTCACTTTCCGTCTTGTCATAGTGAAGGATCTGGTCCTTATTCGCATAGACCATTCCAAGTTCCTCAGTAGCCACTTTATACACATGATCCAAATCGACAGAAGTGTTGATGTTCATTTCCAATGCATTATTTTCAGTTTTCAAATGTTCTAACTCTGCTTCTAAAAGCTCAACGCCATGAATACTGGCTGTAATAGAGGATTGCAAATGCAGATAATTAACGCACAGGCAGAGGGTGCAGACTGCGGCAATGGTCAGCATTACCACATATGGCAAATCCATCTGCAAAGCTTTTTCACGATTTCTTCTGACCTGATGGTTTACTGATGGACGACGGATTTCTTCTGGTGTATGAACCGGCATTGGAACCGGCATGGTTTTACGGACAGTATTGCCCTGTACGTAAGTAGAGCTCCCATAGGAACGCACATTCTTTCTTGCAGCCACTCTCTCTTCCTCCCTTTTAAATTCGTTCAAATACCCGAAGCTTTGAACTCTTTGAACGTTTGTTTTCTTCAATCTCTTCTTCCGACGGTACAATGGGTTTTCTTGTAATCACCTTGCCTTTGCTCTTTTTTCCGCAAACGCAGACCGGAAAATTCGACGGGCAAATACAAGGGTCTTCATTGGTTTTAAATCTCGTCTTCACAATCCGGTCTTCCAGAGAGTGAAAGGTGATAATGGATAACCGTCCACCAGGATTTAACAGGTCAATCATGGTATCAATGGAATTTATTAAAACCTCCAGTTCCTTATTCAGCTCGATCCGTATCGCCTGGAATGTCCGTTTGGAAGGATGTCCTCCCACTGCCCTTACCTTCGCAGGAATCGCCCCTTTGATGATCTCCGACAACTCTCCTGTTGTCTCAATGGGCTTTATCTGCCTTTCCCTTACAATGTGCTTTGCAATATTCTTTGCAAACTTATCTTCTCCGTAATCCCTTATGATCCGGTATAAGTCAAATTCACTGTAGGTATTGATGATATCGGCTGCCGTCTGTTCATTCCTCTGATCCATACGCATGTCCAAAGGTGCATCGTCTTCCCTGTAGGTAAACCCTCTTTCCGCTATGTCAAGCTGATAAGAAGATACCCCTAAGTCCAAGTAAATTCCGTCCACTCCTTCGATTCCTAAATCCTCTAATACTGTCTTTATATTTTCGTAATTGCTTCTTACGACCGTCACTTTATCTTCATAAGCCTCCAGCCGTTCTGTGGCTGCCTTAATGGCATCCCCATCCTGATCAATTCCGATTAATCTTCCGTAAGTTCCAAGGCGTTTGCACACTTCTAACGCGTGTCCGCCTCCTCCCAGCGTTCCATCTACATAGATTCCGTCTGGTTTTACATTCAGGCTGTCAATGGTTTCATATAGCAGCACTGACTTGTGTTCAAACATCATATACCAAGTCCTTCCATAGCTTCCGCGATTTCTTCCATATCTTCATAGGTATTGGCTGCGATCCATGCATCCTTGTTCCAGATTTCGATACGGCTTCCCACTCCTACTAGAACTGCGTCCTTTTCGATTCCTGCATGTTCCCTTAAAACGGAAGGAAGCAGGATTCTTCCCTGCTTGTCCACTTCGCAGGTACTGGCTCCGGCCAGAAAGAATCTGGAAAACTTTCTGGCATTGGTGTTGGTCAGCGGCAGGCTTTTTAATTTATTTTCCAGGGCAGTCCACTCATCATTATCATACACAAATAAACAGCCATCCAAACCCTTCGTAACGACGAATTCTTCTCCCAGCTGCTCTCTGAACTTCGACGGGACAATAAGACGTCCCTTTGCATCGACTGTATGATTGTATTCACCCATGAACATTCCAATCACCTGCTTGTACATCGGTAGGGTTTTGGACCACTATCCCACCATTTTCTACCACTTTGCACCACTTTCCACCACTTATGGTTTAATTCTAGTACATTTACCGTGAAATAGCAAGAACAATTTCGAAGAATTTTCATTTTCATTTTGCTTTCATGTAACTGGGAACGGTTGTCCTGACAGGATTTCCATATAATGGAAAAAAGGCATTCCCTTGGGTAGTGAATTGGAACACACTGACCTGGAATGCCTGTCTTTTTCATTCTTAATTTTCTTTACTGTATGCGACACCCAGCTTAGCGGGTACATTGAAGTTTCTTCTGGATACGGTCAATATAATAGTCAGCAGATAAGGCAGGGCAATGAACAATTCATTGGGGAAGTAGCTTCCTCCTCCCACCGACTGCATATAAATCGCAATGGCCTCCGTAAGTCCGAATACCACGGTTCCCAAAACAGCTCCTTTTGGATTCCAGTTGCCCAAAAAGCAGATGGCAAATGCGATCCAGCCACGTCCGCCAATGATATTTGTGGTGAACATTCCCAAATATCCTACGGAATAAAATGCGCCTGCAATGCCACCCATCACTCCGGCTAAAAGAACCGTAAAGAACCGGACTGCATTAACATTGATACCGGCCACATCCACTGCCTCCGGGTTTTCCCCTGTGGAACGAATGGTAAGTCCAAAGGATGTCTTAAATAAGAGAAAATAGGATGCAGGAATGAGTAAATAAACCACATAGGTCAATATATTCTGCTGGAAAAACACCGGACCCATAACTGGAATCTTACTGAGAACAGGAATCGCGATCTCAGGCAGAGGACTGATTTTAAGGGGTGCGGTGGGAACTCCGAACAATACCCGTTGAAGGTAAGTGCAGATTCCGGCTGCCAGTACATTAATGGCCGTACCTGTGACTACCTGGTGCTGTTTTAAATAAATACATACCACTCCATACACGGCTGCCGCAACAAGCCCGGAAAGAATGGCGGCAAGAATTCCAATGAATGCACTGCCGGTCAAATAGGTTCCTACGAATCCGCCCCAGGCTCCCATAAGGAAGATCCCTTCGATTGCGGTAACCATCATACCCGAACGCTCTGCTATGACTTCTGCAATGGAGCCAAACAGCAAGGGCGTACTCATCATCAGTGCACGTTTTAATAAGCTTATGATCATAACCTGTTTCACGCTCCTTTCTGCAGTCTGCGCTTCTCTCTCCTGTTTTCCAGATAATGCCGGAAGAAATAGGATATGATAACGAACAGCATAACAAACCCCTGCATCAGATCAACAATGCTTGCGGGAACATTGACTCCCGGCATGCGTCCCATTAAATTTCCCATAACATTTAAAGCGCCGAACAGAAGCGAGGCGAATATGATTCCGATGGGATTGGCATTGGCAAGAATTGCAATTCCCAGGCCTGCGGAGCCCACTCCGCTGTTAAAGTCCTGGATCAGCATATGCTGAACACCGTTTACTTCCGTAAATCCTGCTGCTCCCGCCAGGGCGCCGCTGATAAAAAATGCAGCCACAAAGATCTTATTGGAATCAATTCCTGACATCCTGGATGCAGAAGTATTGCTTCCCACTGCCCGGATCCGGTATCCCAGAGGCGTTTTATAAAGCAGAACCCAGATGCCCACGGCCGCCAGAACCGCCAGCACAAATCCGATATGCAGCCTGGTCCCCTTTACGATAACAGGAAGCCATGCTGACCTTGATATGGCATCGGTCTGGGGATACTCTCCTTTGGACTCTTTTAAAAATGTGCGCAGCAGATAATTCATGACAGCCAAAGCAACGTAAGTGGACATCATGCTGACAAGGAATTCATTGGCTTTAAAGCGTGCCTTTAAAAATCCGATCAAAGCACCCATAAGCCCGCCTGCCAGTGCCGCAGTCAGGCACACAAGAATTAAAAGTACCGCTGTGGGAACCTTTCCGTCAAGCTGCAAAGATAAGGCAATGGCAGCAATGGAACCCATATAAAACTGTCCTTGTGCGCCGATATTAAACAGATTTGCCTTAAACGTAAACGCGAAGGCCAGCGCTGTAAATATAAGGGGTGTCGCCTTTAAAAACACTTCCCCCATGGTATATTTATCCGAAAACATGGTATTGATGGAATATACAAATACTTCGACCGGGTTGATATGAAGCAGCAAAAGCATGAGGCCGCTTAAGAGCAAGCCGGCAATGATGGCAGCAGCATTTGTCACAATTAAGTCCCTGACTTTTGTATTCATGCTTTACGCCTCCTTCTCCTCTTTGTAGCCGGCCATTAATAGACCGATCCGTTCTGTGTTAAGTTGGTCATGGTCGTAAATTCCCATAAAAGATCCCTTGTAGATAACGGCAATCCTGTCACATAACTGGAAAATTTCCGACAATTCGGTGGATACCAGAAGAATCCCCTTTCCATTCTTCCGCTCTGCCAGGATGTTGTTATGAATGTTATTGATAGCTCCCAGATCCAATCCCCTGGTAGGCTGGTCCATGATCAATACCTTCCCTGCGTTTCCCACTTCTCTGGCAAGAATGACCTTCTGCTGGTTGCCTCCTGATAATCCCTTGATCTGGGCATCTGGTCCCGGCGCCTTGATATCAAATTCATCAATGGCTTTTTGTGTATCATTTTGAAGTTTCTTCTTATTTAAAAAGCCATGTGAGATCCACTTCTTATCAAAGCTTGTTTTTAGCATCATATTTTCAGCCAGGGTCATCTCTCCTACCATGGCATCCCGGTATCGGTCTACCGGAACGTATCCGATTCCCTGATCAATGCGTTCCCTGATGGATGTGGAGGTAATATCCGTGCCATTTAAAAGCACTTTTCCCGAAGTCACAGGAAGGGCACCGCAAACCACCTCGCATAATTCCTCCTGCCCGTTTCCGCTCACGCCTGCTACTCCGAAGACTTCACCCTCCATGATCTGAAATGACAAATCACTTAAAAGTGGTGGTTCTCCTTTGCGCTGTACCGTAACAGAAGACAGCTCCAGACAGACCTTTTTTTCTTTTTGTTCTTCTGCCTGTTCCCGCTTTGGGGGCACCATTTCTTTCCCCATCATGAGCCTTGTCAGCTCCACCTCATTTGTTTCCTTTGCAGAAAGGTCTCCCGTAAGCCTTCCGTTTCGCATAACGATGATCCGGTCCGCCACC
>Ga0213824_1000563_pt1 | contig 26717 bp, 23 predicted proteins | sample MC6MC0906MG_FD_179892 | JGI IMG/M metagenome (GOLD analysis project Ga0213824, IMG submission 179892) | Enriched soil aggregate microbial communities from Iowa State University, Ames, United States - MC6-MC0906-MG | ecosystem: Environmental > Terrestrial > Soil > Unclassified | place: USA: Iowa...
AGCCGGTGTAGATCGCCGTGTCGGTGCGCACGCCCGGGCCGCCGGGGGCGTAATAACGGGTGATCTTGCCGAAGCTGGGCAGGAAATTGTTTTTCGGGTCTTCGGCGTTGATGCGGAACTGCAACGCGAAGCCGCGGTGCTGGATATCTTCCTGCTTGACCGACAGCGGCAGGCCCGAGGCGATACGGATCTGCTCGCGGACAATATCGATACCGGTGATTTCTTCGGTGATGGTGTGTTCCACCTGCACCCGGGTGTTCATCTCCATGAAGTACACCTCGCCCTCGGCGAGCAGGAACTCCACGGTACCGGCGTTCTCGTAGTTCACCGCCTTGGCTGCACGCACCGCCAGGTCACCGATGTAGGCGCGCTGTTCGGGCGTGAGCTGCGGGCTCGGGGCAATTTCGATGAGCTTCTGGTTACGGCGCTGGATCGAGCAGTCGCGCTCGAACAGGTGCACCACGTTGCCGAAGCTGTCACCGAGAATCTGCGCCTCGATGTGCTTGGGGTTGACGATGCACTTTTCCAGGAACACTTCCGCCGAACCGAAGGCCTTGGTAGCCTCGGAAATCACACGAGGGAAGTTCTGCTCCAGTTCTTCACGGCTGTTGCAACGGCGGATACCACGCCCGCCACCGCCCGAGGTGGCCTTGAGCATCACCGGGTAACCGATGCGCTCACCTTCGCTCAGGGCTTCGTGAATGTCGGCTACGTTGCCTTCGGTGCCAGGGGTCACGGGCACCCCGGCCTGGATCATGGTGCGGCGCGCTTCGGTCTTGTCGCCCATGCGGCGAATCACGTCGGCGGCCGGGCCGATGAACTTGATCCCGCGCTCGGCGCAGATTTCTGCCAGTTCAGCGTTTTCCGACAGGAAACCATAGCCCGGGTGCAGGGCATCACAGCCGGTTTCCACAGCAAGGTTGACCAGCTTGCGCGGGTTCAGATAGCCGGCCAGCGGCTCGGCACCAATGCTGTAGGCCTCGTCGGCGCGCTTGACGTGCAAGGCGTGACGGTCGGCGTCGGAATAGATCGCGACAGAGCGAATGCCCATCTCGGCGCAGGCTCGCACGATCCGAACTGCGATTTCACCCCGGTTGGCGATCAGGATTTTTTTTATCACTGGAGTCTTCCCAAAGCCGTAGGAACAGTCGAGCCGGTTCTACCGGTCGGCGCGTGACCAGACGTCGCTGGCCAGTCGCATATTCACCCTAGCGCTGTAGGTCGATAAACAAAAATCAATATTTGTTAGAGGCAGTATTAGCAAAAGCTTATAGTTCGGTAACAAGGTTTTGCCAAGGCGGGGTTAAAAATGCGTAAGTCATTGATGCGTATGACTTTGCGTCAATTACAGATCTTTAACGAGGTGTGTGATTTGCGCTCCTACAGCCGCGCTGCGGAGGAGATGGCGCTGACGCAACCCGCCGTTAGTCTACAGATCCGTCAATTGGAGGAGCTCGTAGGCCAACCGCTGTTCGAGTACGTCGGCAAGAAGCTGTACCTCACTGAGGCAGCCGAAGCCCTGCAGCGTGCCAGTCGGGATATCTTCGGGCGCCTGGAAAGCCTCGACATGCAGCTGTCTGACATGCAGGGGTCACTGCAGGGGCAGCTGAAGCTGGCGATCGAGTCCAGTGCCAAGTACTTCGTGCCACACCTGTTCGCCGCCTTCAAGCAGCGTCACCCGGAAGTCAACCTGACACTCACGGTGGTCAACCGCGCCCAGGCCATCCGGCGCCTTTCCGACAACCGTGACGACCTGATCATCATGTCCATGGTGCCGCAGGACATGGGCTTGGAATTCCTGCCATTTCTCAACAACCCGATCATCGCCGTGGCGCCGCCGGAGCATGCGCTGTGCAACCTCGAGCAACTGCGCCTGCAAGACCTGGAACCTCATACCTTGCTGGTCCGTGAACAGGGTTCGGGCACGCGCAAGGCTTGCGAGGAGTACTTCAAGGACAAGCGCGTGCACTTCACCCAGACGCTGGAGGTGGCCTCGGCGGACGCCCAGCGTGAATGCGTGATTGCAGGCCTGGGCATTGCCTTGCTGACGCGCCATGCGGTGAACATGGAACTGGCCACGGGCATGCTCAAGGAACTGCCGGTGGACGAACTGCCACTGTACCGAAGCTGGTGCGTGGTACAGGCCAAGGCCAAGCGGCAATCACCGGTGGCGTTGGCCTTTTTGGCGTTCATCCGCAGCGAACGTGCGCTGATCAGCGCGCTTGTTGAGCGTTTTTCGGGGAAGCTGCCGCTGAAGACTGCCACACCGTGAGCGCTTGCAGCTCAGGGTAGTCCGCCAGGTCGCGGAGCAGTTGTCGTTGGTCGCAATAGCTTTCGATCGCGCGGCGGTATTCCATGCGGCGCTGATCCCTTTCCTGCTGTTTGCGAGCCTTGGCGTTAGGTTGATACGAGCCATCGAAGTCACGAGCCATGCCTGTCTCCCTGATCGAGTGCGGGGAGTTTCAGACTGGCCTCTGAGGTTTACCGTTTCAATGAGAAATGGTGACAAATCGATGAACATCGTCGCTCGTTGCCGGCGGGCTCGATCAGTCGTCCATCGCCTTGATCGACTTGGGCGACAAGCGCAGGCTGCGCAAGCTGCGCTTGACGCTCTTGAGGTGGTTGACCAGGCTCGGCCCACGGGCCATGGCCACGCCCATGGCCAGCACGTCGATCACCACCAGGTGGGCGATACGCGAGGTCAGCGGGGTATAGATTTCGGTGTCTTCGTGCACATCGATCGCCAGGTTGACGGTGGACAATTCCGCCAGCGGCGTCTGGCTTGGGCACAAGGTGATCAGGTTGGCACCGCTCTCACGCACCAGGTTAGCGGTGATCAGCAAGTCCTTGGAACGCCCCGACTGGGAAATGCACACCGCCACATCGCCCGGCTTGAGCGTGACTGCCGACATCGCCTGCATGTGCGGGTCGGAGTAGGCAGCGGCGCTGAGCAATAGACGGAAGAACTTGTGCTGCGCGTCGGCAGCGACCGCCCCGGACGCACCGAAACCATAGAACTCCACACGTTGCGCCTTGGCCATGGCACTCACCGCCTGCTGCAAGGCATGCGGGTCGAGGTGCTCACGTACCTCCATCAAAGTATGCAGCGTGGTGTCGAAAATCTTCAGGCTGTAGTCGGCTACCGAGTCGTCTTCATGGATCGCGAACTGGCCGAAACTGGCACCTGCGGCCAGGCTCTGCGCGAGCTTGAGCTTGAGGTCCTGGAAGCCCGAACAGCCGATCGCCCGGCAGAAACGCACGATGGTCGGCTCGCTGATGCCCACGTTGTGCGCCAGGTCGGCCATCGAGCTGTGCATGACGGCAGCTGGGTCGAGCAGCACATGGTCGGCCACTTTCAGTTCCGATTTGCGCAGCAGGTGGCGCGATTGGGCGATATGTTGCAACAGATTCACGGGCTGGACTCGGTTATGATCGACTGGCCGGGATGTAGCTTTCTTGTAGTTATACTACATGGACGCCAACCCGCCCAGTTAAACGAACGTGGAGAGTGGCTGTTTGACTATTCCTTGCGACATTCTGGTATTCGGTGGCACCGGTGATCTTGCCTTGCACAAACTACTGCCGGCGCTCTACCACCTGTATCGCGAGGGGCGTCTGGACATCGCCGTGCGCATCATTGCCCTGGCCCGGCGCAACCTATCGCGCAACGAATACCTCAAGCTTGCCGAACGCCATTGCCGGGCACAGATTGCCCGCAACGATTTCGACGAAGACGTGTGGCAACGCTTTGCCGCCCGCCTCGACTACTTCCCCATGGATGCTTCACAAAGCGCCGACTTCGGTCGCCTGGCACGCTACCTCGGCGAGCCGGGTGGGCTGACCCGCATCTACTACCTGGCCACCGCCCCCAACCTGTTCGTACCGATTGCCAACCACCTGCGCGTAGCCGGGCTGGCCGACCCCGAAGCGCGCATCGTGCTGGAAAAACCGATCGGCCATTCACTGGCCTCGGCCACCGCAATCAACGAAGCGATCGGCGCAGTGTTCGACGAACCGCAGGTGTTTCGCATCGACCACTACCTGGGCAAGGAAACCGTGCAGAACCTCATGGCCTTGCGCTTCGCCAACGCTCTGCTCGAGCCGGTATGGCGCAACGGGCAGGTCGACCATGTGCAGATCAGCGTGTGCGAAACGCTCGGGGTAGAGAACCGCGGCGGTTACTACGACCGCTCGGGTGCAACCCGTGACATGCTGCAAAATCACCTGCTGCAGCTGCTTTGCCTGGTGGCCATGGAGCCGCCTGCTCAATTCGAAGCCGAGGCGGTGCGCGACGAGAAGGTGAAAATTTTGCGCGCGCTCAAGCCGATCACCGGCCAGGACGTGCAGGACAAGACCGTGCGCGGTCAGTACGGCGCCGGGCACATCGGCGGCCAGGAAGTGCCCGCCTACTACTTCGAGAAGGATGTGGACAACGACAGCGACACCGAAACCTACGTCGCCGTGCACGCCCACATCGACAACTGGCGCTGGGCGGGCGTGCCCTTCTACCTGCGCACTGGCAAACGCATGGCGCGGCGTTCGTCGCAGATCGTCATCCAGTTCAAGCCCGTGCCGCACGAGCTGTTCAGCGGTGGCCAGGTCAACCAGTTGCTGATCCAGTTGCAGCCTGAGGAGCGCATCAGCCTGCGCATGATGACCAAGACCCCGGGCAAGGGCATGCGCCTGGAACCGGTGGAGCTGGACCTCAACCTGGCGCAGGTGTTCGGCCAGACGCGCCGCTGGGAGGCCTATGAACGCCTGCTGCTGGACGTGCTGGAGGGCGATTCGACGTTGTTCATGCGGCGTGACGAAGTGGAAGCCGCCTGGGCCTGGATCGACCCGATCATCAAGGGCTGGGAGGAGCACTTCCAGGCACCCCGCCACTATGCCGCCGGCAGTAACGGCCCGGAGCAGGCCAACAGCCTGCTGGCCAGGCACGGCAGGCACTGGCATGGCTGAAGCCCCCACACCGCTCACCGATGAGCGGCGGTGTCCCGGGGTGAATATTTATACAGTGGGTGTTTGCCCCGTAACCGGCCTGCCCCTAGAATGGCCGGATGCACACAGATGACCTCTCCCTCCTGCTGAACTCCCTCAACGATGCCCAACGCCAGGCCGTCGCGGCCTCGCTCGGGCGTCAGCTGGTGCTTGCTGGCGCCGGCTCCGGTAAAACCCGCGTGCTGGTGCACCGCATCGCCTGGCTGATCCAGGTCGAGCAGGCCTCGCCGCATTCGATCCTGTCGGTGACCTTCACCAACAAGGCTGCCGCCGAGATGCGCCAGCGGATCGAGCAACTGCTGGGCATCAACCCGGCGGGCATGTGGGTGGGTACCTTCCACGGCCTGGCGCACCGCCTGTTGCGCGCGCACTGGCAGGAAGCGCGCCTGGTGCAGAACTTCCAGATCCTCGACAGCGATGACCAGCAGCGCCTGGTCAAGCGGGTGATCCGCGAACTGGGTCTCGATGAGCAGCGCTGGCCAGCGCGCCAGGCCCAGTGGTTCATCAACGGGCAGAAGGACGAAGGCCTGCGCCCGCAGCATATCCAGGCCAGCGGCGACCTGTTCCTGGGCACCATGCGCAGCATCTATGAGGCCTACGAACAGGCTTGCGAACGCGCCGGGGTGATCGACTTCTCCGAACTGCTGCTGCGCGCCCTCGACCTCTGGCGCGACAACCCGAGCTTGCTCGCGCACTACCAGCAGCGCTTCCGCCACCTGCTGGTGGACGAGTTCCAGGACACCAACGCCGTGCAATACGCCTGGTTGCGCTTGCTGGCGGGCAATGGCGGCGGCAGCCTGATGGCCGTGGGCGACGATGACCAGTCGATCTACGGCTGGCGCGGCGCCAAGATCGAGAACATTCACCAGTACACCGCCGACTTCCCCGACGCCGAGATGATCCGCCTGGAGCAGAACTACCGCTCCACCAGCGGCATCCTCAAGGCCGCCAACGCCTTGATCGCCAACAACAGCGGGCGCCTGGGCAAAGAGCTGTGGACCGACCTGGGCGAAGGCGAACCCCTCACCCTTTATGCGGCCTACAACGAGCACGACGAAGCGCGCTACGTGGTCGAGACCATAGAGAGCTTGATCAAGCAAGGCCAGTCGCGCAGCGAAATCGCCATCCTTTATCGTTCCAACGCCCAGTCGCGGGTGCTGGAAGAGGCTTTGTTGCGCGAGCGTATCCCCTACCGCATCTATGGTGGCCAGCGCTTCTTCGAGCGCGCCGAAATCAAGAACGCCATGGCCTACCTGCGCCTGCTCGAAGGCCGTGGCAACGACGCGGCGCTGGAGCGGGTAATCAATGTGCCGCCACGCGGCATTGGCGAGAAGACCGTCGAAGCCATCCGCGAGCATGCCCGCCACAGCCAGCTGTCGATGTGGGGCGCCATGTGCCAGCTGCTCGCCGTCAAGGCCCTCAAAGGCCGTGCCGCCAGTGCGTTGGGCGCGTTCATCGAGCTGATCGAGAACCTGTCGGGCAAAGTCGCCGACCTGCCGCTGCACAGCATGACCCAGACGGTCATCGAGCAGTCCGGCCTGATCCTCTATCACCAGGAAGAAAAAGGTGAAAAGGGCCAGGCACGGGTAGAAAACCTTGAGGAACTGGTCAGCGCCGCACGCAACTTCGAAACCAGCGACGATGACGGCGACCTCTCGCCGCTGTCGGCCTTCCTCGGCCACGCCTCGCTGGAAGCCGGCGATGCCCAGGCTGACGAGCACGAAGACAGCATCCAGCTCATGACCCTTCACAGCGCCAAAGGGTTGGAATTCCCCTATGTGTTTCTGGTGGGCATGGAAGAAGGCCTGTTCCCGCACAAGATGAGCCTGGAAGAGCCCGGCCGTCTGGAAGAAGAACGCCGCCTGGCTTATGTGGGCATTACCCGCGCCATGCGCCAGCTGTTCATGACCTATGCCGAAACGCGCCGCCTGTATGGCAGTGAAACCTACAACAAGGTGTCACGCTTCGTACGGGAAATTCCGGCGGGCCTGGTTCAGGAAGTGCGCCTTTCCAATAGCGTCAGCCGCCCGTTCGGCGGCGCCAAGAGCACCAGCGCCAGCAACCTGTTCGCCAATGCCAACATTCCGCAGACCGCCTTCAACCTCGGCCAGCGGGTGCAGCATTCGGTCTTCGGTGAAGGGGTGATCCTCAACTTTGAAGGTTCCGGCGCCCAGGCGCGGGTGCAGGTCAACTTCGCCGAAGGCAGCAAGTGGCTGATGCTGGGGTATGCCAAGCTCGAAGCTATATAAGCCAGCACCGGCCTGTGGGGGCAATCCCGCCACAGGCCGGAACAGGCCGCTTTGTAACATTCAGGCAAAAGCTAGAAACATTATGTCGCTGGTCATGTGCCAGGGAACCTGTGCACCATGACGCGCGTGCAATCCACAACAGGGGATATCCCATTTATGCAACGTTTTCTTAGCATCGCACTGGCGCTCTGCGTCGGCCTGACGCTGAGCCTGGACGCCAACGCCAAGCGCTTCGGCGGCGGCAAGAGCTCGGGCTCCGCGCCTATTCACCAGACTCGCCAGGCTACGCCAACCACGCCTGCCGCCGCGCCGACCGCTCCGGGCCGCGCTCCGGCCGCCGCCAGCGGTGCTTCGCGCTGGCTGGGCCCACTCGCCGGCCTCGCCGCTGGTGGCCTGCTGGCATCCATGTTCATGGGTGACGGCTTCGAAGGCTTGCAGATCATGGACTTCCTGATCGTCGCCTTGATCGCTTTCCTGGTGTTCCGCTTCATCGCCGCGCGACGCCGTCAGCAGCAGCCGCAAATGGCCGCTCCGGGCCACGCGCCGTTCCAGCGTGAAGCGCACGGCCAGCCTGCCCAGCCGTCGATCTTCGGTGGTTCGGCCGCACCCGCCGCTGCAGCTGCGCCGGTAATCAACGCCCCGGCCTGGTTCAACGAGCAGAGCTTCCTGGCCGCGGCCCAAAGCCACTTCCAGTCGCTGCAGCAGCACTGGGATGCCAACGAGATGGACAAGATTGCCGAGTTCGTGACACCGCAGATGCTTGAGTTCCTCAAGCGTGAGCGCGCTGACCTGGGTGATGGCTTCCAGGCCACGTACATCGACAACCTCGAAGTGCAACTGGATGGCGTGGACGATCGCGCCGACCGTACCGACGCCACCCTGACCTTCCGTGGCGTGTCGAAGACCTCGCGCTTCGACCAGGGCGAAGCCTTCAGCGAAAGCTGGCACATGGTTCGTGCCCAGGGCGAGAACCAGCCTTGGCTGGTTGCCGGTATCCGCCAAAACGGCTAACCGACGCACGTTGCACAAAAAACCCCGGGCCTGCCCCGGGGTTTTTGCTTTTGCCAGACCGGCCTACTAGGGTATAACGCGCAGCGTTGTCATCAAGGTAAGAGGATACGAACCGTGGAAGAAGTGATCGAACAACTCCGTGAAGCCAATGAGCCGGTACCGGTGCCCCTAGAGCTTCCCGACGAGGACCAACTGGTCGAGATCGAGGAACAGCTGTTCATCAACATCCCGTTCGTGTTCAAAGAGTTCCTGTTGACCGTCAGCGATGTGGTGTACGGCTCGCTGGAGCCGGTGACCGTCACCGACCCGCAATCGCATACCTACCTGCCTGAGATCGCGGCCAATGCCTGGGACGCAGGCGTACCGCGTGAACTGATCCCGATCTGCCAGGACGGCGATGATTACTACTGTGTCGAGGAAGACGGCACCGTGGTGCTGTGGTCTGCTGAAGAAGAGCTCGTCACCGAAGAAAGCTGGGAATCGGTCTGGCACTGGGCGCGCGACGTCTGGCTGGAAAGCTGATTGAGCGCCCACCGCAGAGAATGATGGCCGCTGGCCATCCATGCACGTAAAATCGCCAGGCTTTCTGCGCCTGGCGACATCGCTACCGCTCCATCCCCTCGGACGACGGTGAAGTCTCGCGCAGAGAGTATGCCCTCAGTGCGAATTCTCGCGGCTGTTCTCCAGCGTCTCCAGCAAGGCGATCTGCATGCGCGAATGCACGCGGATGAACCAGCGCCACAACACCGCTACCACCACCGCCGCCACCCCTGCAATGATCATCAGCAGTTCGTTGGTCGGCAGGATGCTCGCCGACAACGCCGACAGCAGCAGGAAGATCACCAGCAGCGACAGCAGCGGGATCACCTCGGCCACCACACGGCGCACGCGCTGGGTATGGCGCCCGGCCATTTCCGGTTTTACCCCCATCTCTGCGAGCAGCATCGACAGTGCCTTGAGTTTGCGATAGGCGGCGATCAGGAACGGCAGCGAAAGCAGCAGCGCCGCCCCCCAGATCATGGCCTTCTGTTGGCTGACATCGGCCACCCACTCGCTGAGCCAAGCACCGATACGCCCGGCGAAAAAACCACCGCTGAAGAAGATCGCGATCACCAGCGCCAGGTTGACCCCGACCTGCAACAGGATGCGTCGGATCATCGCCGCCAGCATGGCGCTTTCACCCTGCGGCTGGATGCTGCGTAACCATTCGCCATACAGCGACAGCACGCGCGAGAGCCGGCTCGGCATCACCCTGCCCAGCTTCAGCGACAATGGGTCGGCAGCGCGAATCAGGTACGGCGTCAACAACGTGGTGATGGCCGAAACCGCCACGGCGACCGGGTAGAGAAAGTCGCTGGTCACCTGCAACGTCATGCCCAGCGCCGCAATGATGAAAGAGAACTCGCCGATCTGCGAAAGCCCCATGCCCACACGCAGCGAAGTACGCCCGTCGTTGCCGGCAATGAACGCACCCATGCCGCAAGACAGCATTTTGCCCAGCACCACGGCCAGGGTAATGACCACGATCGGCCACGCGTAATCGATCAGTACCTGCGGGTCGATCATCAAGCCGATGGCGACGAAGAAGATGGCGCTGAACAGATCGCGTACCGGCTCGATCAGCCGTTCGATCTTCAGCAGCTGGCGCGATTCGGCCATGATCGCCCCGATCAGGAACGCACCCAACACCATGCTGTATTCGAGCTTGACCACCAGCAAGCAGAAGCCGAAGCACAACCCCAGCACGGTGATCAGCAACATCTCGTTGCTCTCGAATTTCGCCACATAAGCCAACAGCCGGGGCACCAGCAGAATGCCGATGACCAGCGCCACGATCATGAACAGCGACAGCTTGCCGACTGTGGAGAACACCTCGCCGGAACTGACCGAGCCGCTGACCGCAATGCCCGAAAGCAAGGCGATGATGCCGATGCCAAGGATGTCTTCGACGATCAGCACGCCGAAGATCAGCTGCGCAAAGCGCTCGTTCTTCATCTTCAGGTCGTTGAGCGCCTTGACGATGATGGTGGTCGAGGAAATGGCCAGGATCGCGCCGAGGAACAACGAGTCCATGGTATTCCAATCGAACCAGCGGCCAATCTCGAAGCCGATCCAGATCATCAGGACAATTTCCAGGAACGCCGCAATAAACGCAGTGGCCCCGACCTTGAACAGCTTGCGCAGGCTGAATTCCAGGCCCAGGCAAAACATCAGGAAGATCACCCCCAGCTCGGCCAGGGTCTTGATCGTGTCTTCGTCGTGGATCAGGCCGAACGGCGGGGTATGCGGGCCGATGATGAAGCCGGCGACGATGTAGCCCAGCACCACAGGCTGTTTGAACCGATGAAAGAGAATCGTCACCACCCCGGCGACCAGCATGATCACGGCCAGATCCTGGATGAAGCTGATGGCATGCATGGCGCGATACTCCTTTCTCGATGCCCGGGCAGACCGCTCCTCTGCCAAGGCAAACCCGAGCGAGCAGCAAGTACATACTGTATTGAATGCAGGAAGGCCCATATTGCATGGGCGTACTCAGGTTAACATCGCACCCCGCCGCAAAATGCCGGTGCAATATGTAGAAACAGATCGGCTGGTTAACCGCCGCTGATGGCATGATCGGCGTGACGATGGAGCGTCGGCCAACGTCCCGTACCAGGAAGGCAAAACTTCAAGAGGGGAAACAGAAGTGTCAACAGATACCCGCCCCGATTCAGCGCAACCTCACCGTGAGCACACTATGGAACCTGGAAACGCCCAGCTGAGCATGACCGTCCTGATGACCCCGGACATGGCCAACTTCTCTGGCAACGTACATGGCGGCACCTTGCTCAAGTACCTCGATGAAGTGGCCTACGCCTGCGCCAGCCGCTATGCCGGCAGCTATGTGGTGACCCTGTCGGTCGACCAGGTGATCTTCCGCGAGCCGGTGCACGTCGGCGAACTGGTGACGTTCCTGGCCTCGGTCAACTACACCGGCAACACCTCGATGGAGGTGGGCATCAAGGTGGTCACCGAGAACATCCGCGAGCGCTCGGTGCGCCACTCCAACAGCTGCTTCTTCACCATGGTCGCGGTCGATGACAACCGCCGCCCGGTCGTGGTACCGCCGCGCCAGCCGCAGTCCAGTGAAGAGAAGCGCCGGTTCCTTCAGGGCCAGCAACGCCGGCAGATCCGCCAGGAGCTGGAGAAGCGCTACCAGGACCTGAAGACAGACGCCCTTTAATACGCCAGGCGCTGCGCCTCGAAGCGCACCCGCGGATGGGCGATACGGTCTTGAGCACGCACAAGCTGCAACTCGTAGCGGGTGCAGGCCTGGGTTTCCAGCAGCACCTCATGCACGGCGGCTGCGGTGTACTCGAATGCCTGCACCCAGTTGTCACCCAACAGGACGCGGGCCAGGAACAGCCCGGAGGTCAGGTCACCCACCCCGACCGGTTGGCGCGGGAATGCCAACAATGGGCGGCGCAAGTGCCAACTCTCGTCGCGGGTAACCAGCAACATCTCGAACATGTCTTCGGCACGCCCCGGATAGCCCAGGTGCTTGACCAGCACCACTTGTGGGCCGCGCTCCAGCAGGCCACGGGCCATGCTGACGCAATCTTCCAGCGACTGCGCGCGTCGGCCACAGAAGCTGTCCAGTTCCAGCTGGTTGGGGCACAGGATGTCCGCCTGGGCAGCGGCCTCCTCCAGCAGGAACTCACTCACTTCCTGTGGGACGATGCAGCCCTTTTCCGCATGCCCCATGACCGGGTCGCACAGGTACAGCGCCTTCGGGTTCACCGCCTTGATCCGTTCGACTCCCGCGAGGATCGCCCGGCCCTGTTCGGCGCTGCCCAGGTAGCCGGACAGCACGGCATCGCAGTGGCCCAGTTCGCCGATGTTGGAAATGCCTTCCACCAACGCAGGAATTTGCGCTGGGGCAAGCACTTCACCCGCCCACTGGCCATACTGAGTGTGATTGGAGAACTGCACGGTATTGAGCGGCCAGACGTTAACCCCGATCCGCTGCATGGGAAACACCGCAGCGCTGTTGCCGGCGTGGCCGAACACCACGTGGGACTGGATGGCGAGCAGGTGCGGGGTACGTTTCATGCGGGCAATTTCCAAAGCTGTTTCAAGATTGTGCGTCGCGCAGTATGAACTCGATTGCCACCTGTACGACAGACCAGGGACGCAGTTAAGCTGAATCGATCTGTTTGGAGCATACGTAAATGTTGACCCTGGAGAATCTCTTCGTCCTGATGCTGTTGGCCACGGCAGGCGCTTGGTTATGGCACAACCACGGGCTGCGCGAGAAGGCCCTGGCGCGGGTCAAACAACACTGCGCCAAACTCGACCTGGAACTGCTCGACGATGCCGTCGCGCTCAAGCGCATCGGCTTCATCCGTGACGCCAATGGCAGGAAGCGCCTGGCCCGGGTGTATGCCTTCGAGTTCACCGTGACCGGCGAACAACGCCATCCCGGTACCGTGACCCAGTTCGGCGCCCACAGCGTGCAGATCGAGCTGGCGCCCTACCCATTCGAGATTAATACACCGCCACGTACCGGCAACGTGATAGAGATGCAGCAGTGGCGCCAGGAGCACAATCGCTGGCGCAACTGATCACGCCACCCGGCATTGCTCCAGCGCGGCCTGCAGCGCCTGCCGGGGCTGCGGCTGGTCAAAGATCAGCTCGATGCGTGTGTCCTTGCGCCAGTCGCTTGGTTGCCAGCCTGGCAAGTCGCCATTCAGGCCATTGAATGACTGCCAACCCGCACTGCTGTGGACAACCCCCTTCGCGCGACGCCATGCATGGGCCTCCAGCATGCGGCGCAGAGCCTGTGGATTAAATTGCTGGCTGGGATGCCAGCGCCAGCCGATACTCCAACCCCCCTCACCTTGCTGGGCGTGACAAATGGCTTGGCGAGGATCTGTCCACAGGGCTGCAGGGGCTGTGAATGGATTTTCTACGGGCCTTTTATCCACAGAAATTTGCGAAAACTCCTCTGTGGATGAAATGGGAAGGCTGGAAATTGCTAACAGCCCATGCTCCGTCCAAACCCCAGCTATTGCTGGAAATGCCTTATTTATCAACAACCTACATTTTTCATCAACACCCTCGCTTTTATTGAATATCAACAGCGAAGCGCAGTGCAGCGCCTGTTGTTGAGCATCAGGTAAGCGCTCCCCTCGCGCCAGCGCTTGAGCATCCAGCACCATCACCAGCGGCTGCACCGCCAGCACCCCCTGCCAGGGCGCTTGGCTGAGTTGATTCAACAACTGCAAGGGATGACCAAGGCCCGAAGGCTCGATGAACAAGCGGTCGGGGCGCGCCTTGCGCAGCAGGCGCCCCAGCCCAACCTGGAACGGGGTGCCATTCACGCAGCACAGGCAGCCTCCCGCCACCTCGGCAATGGCAATGCCGTCCTCGTCACGGCTGAGCAAGGCCGCATCGAGGCCGACCTGACCAAACTCGTTCACCAGTACGGCCCAACGCTCGCCAGCCGGGCGCTGAGCCATCAACTGACGAATCAGGCTGGTCTTGCCAGCGCCCAAAGGCCCGGCAATGAGATGGGTGGGGATGTTCTGCAGCATGCAATCACTTCGATGCAAAATTTCCCCCACTATGCCCCGTCATGCCAACCAGTCAAGGCTCAGCAGCAAGCGCCGCGCTTGGCTGGGCGGCGAACGATGAACCAGGCCAGCGCCTTCGTTGCCCAGCCACTTTTCGCCCTTGAGCACGGCAACATCCCCAGTTTGCAGCCTTTGAATGTTATCCACAGGTGCTGCAGCCAGGTGCAACCCTACCCGGTCAATGGCGCCCTCTTCCAGCCATTCGCTGCCAGGGCCCACGTAGCTGGTAAGTAACCGCACAGGCACGTTATCCACATGAAAGCGCGGGCACATCGCACCTTGCAGGATTCGCAGCCGCAGCCCAACCCGCCGCGCACCGAGCAGGCAGGTGTAGGCCGATACCAGCCAGCGCACGTCCGCGACGAAGCTTTCATAGCCCTGCAGATCGGCGGCTTCAGCCAGCAGGCCGGGCAGCAGCGGCGTTTCCTGCTCATTCACATCAAGCACACGCTGGTCAGCCAGCGGTTGGCCCAGGCTCACCAGCAACGCCGCGAAGTCTTCCACCTGTGCTGGCAGGCGCCGCTGCCAGACAGCCAGGTTGACGCCGTCCTTGAAAATTTCCGTAAGCACGCGAGGAGATTCGCCATGGATCTGGCAGATATCCACAGGCTGAACGGCAGCTTTCATGCTGCCTCCTCAGCGTGCCAAGCGCCGAACGGATCAGGTAGCTGCAGCCAACCCATCGGGCCTTGCTCCATCTCTTCATCGGTCAACAAGCACGCATTCAGCGCTGTGGATAACTTCTCGAAGTCGATATGCTGCCCTATGAACACCAATTCCTGCCGGCAGTCTCCGCTCTCTGCCACCCAATGCCTGAGAATTTCCGCCGTGCTCTGCTCGTCCTGCGGCCAGTGCTCGCGGGGTACGAAACGCCACCAGCGCCCAGCCAGCCCGTGGCGCATCATGCCGCCCGCCTGCGACCAGCTGCCGGCCTCTTGGTACTTGCTGGCCAGCCAGAAAAAACCTTTCGAGCGCAGCAGTCTGCCGTTGCTCCAGTCATTGTGGATAAAGTCAAAAAAGCGCTGTGGGTGCAGCGGCCTGCGAGCTTCCCACGTGGTCGCAGCAATGCCGTACTCCTCGGTTTCCGGTACGTGCTCCCCGCGCAGTTCCTGCAACCAGCCTGGCGCCTGCGCAGCCAGCTCGAAGTCGAACAGGCCGGTATCGAGGATCCGCGCCAGCGGCACCTGGCCCATGACCATCGGCAGGATCTGCGCCCGCGCATTCAGGCTGCGCAAAATGGCGATGAGCTCCTCGCGCTCATGCTGGCTGATCAGGTCGATCTTGCTCAGCAGCAGCACATCAGCGAACTCGACCTGTTCGATCAGTAGGTCACTGATGGAGCGTTCATCGTCCTCACCCAGGGTTTCACCGCGGCTCGCCAGGTTGTCGGCGGCCTGGTAATCGAGCAGGAAGTTCAGGCCATCGACTACCGTGACCATGGTGTCCAGGCGCGCCATGTCGGACAGGCTGCGGCCCTGCTCGTCACGGAAAGTGAACGTTTCGGCGACCGGCAATGGCTCGGAGATGCCGGTGGACTCGATCAGCAGATAATCGAAGCGGCCTTCCTCGGCCAGGCGCGCGACTTCCTCCAGCAGGTCTTCACGCAGGGTGCAGCAGATGCAGCCGTTGCTCATCTCCACCAGTTTTTCTTCAGCGCGGTTGAGGCTGACATTGCGCTGGACCTCACTGGCGTCAATGTTGATTTCACTCATGTCGTTGACGATTACCGCAACGCGAAGGTTGTCGCGATTACGCAGCACATGGTTGAGCAGGGTACTTTTGCCGGCCCCCAGAAAGCCGGACAGCACGGTGACAGGAAGACGATTGGACATGGCGAAACCTCGACAGGCGGACGCATTCGAAACGATGCATTGCATAATGTTATAAAGTAACAATACAATTTCGCCAAGCTGTACTCGTCGGAAGCGTTCTTGGAGATGGAAATGAACCTGTCACGTGCCGCCGTGATGCTGCTGCTTGCAGTACCTTCACCGCTGCTGGCGATGCCACACAACAACGCATTGGCGTTATGCACCCGCAGTGCGACATTGCTGGCCTGCAAGGACGGCAACGGCAGCTACTACAGTGTGCGAACCGAGGGCAGCCATCTCTACCTACGGGGCTTCGACAACGCGACCCGCCGACTGTGGGCGCAAACCAACAGCCGCTACGGCACGCTGACGTTTTTCACTGGCTTGGCCAGCGACGGTGAGGCCTGGGTTGGCTACAGCCGTCGCGTGGGTTGGACCACGCTGAACCGTGTATCCAGCTCCAGCGGCCAACGATTCAACCTGCAATGCAGCCTGGTCGGCGGTTGCCGCTGACACACCTACACACTGGTATTGCCAATGACTAGCCTGAAGCTCCCCGACATCGCCGCACAGACACAACAGCACGCAACGCCCCTCGACTGGGTGGGCATGCGTGGCATCGCCTTGCCCATACTGTTCGCCGGGCGCTCTGTGGCAGCCAAGGCAGATGCCGGTGTAAGCCTGGTGGATGGCAGCTCACGCGGTATTCACATGTCGCGGTTGTACCTCGCGCTGGAGCGCCTTGAGCAAGTGCCCCTGTCCCCGTTGGCTATACGTCACTTGCTGGCGGACTTTCTGGTCAGCCACCAGGGCCTGTCCAGCGCTGCTTATCTGCGATTGACCTTCGAACATTTGCTGAAACGGCCGGCCTTGGTTAGCCCGTTGGCAGGCTGGAAAAGTTATCCAATTACTGTCGATGCGAGGATCGAGCATGAAATGTTCCACGTGGAACTATCTGTAGGCGTGCCCTATTCATCCACGTGCCCGTGTTCTGCAGCACTCGCAAGGCAGTTGATTCAGCGGCAGTTTGAGGTGGATTTCGATTCACAACAGCTCGATCGCGATCAAGTGCTTCAGTGGTTGGCCAGCAGCCAGGGCATCGTTGCCACACCCCACAGCCAGCGCAGCCTTGCCGAGGTTCACGTACGCTTGCGCGATAACCTGCAGGATCTGCCAGCCACCACCCTGATCGACACCATCGAGGCCAGCCTGGGTACCGCTGTTCAAACAGCCGTGAAACGCGCCGATGAACAGGCGTTCGCTTTAGCCAATGGCCAGAACCTGATGTTCTGTGAGGATGCCGCCCGGCGACTGCATCAGTCGCTGCGGCAGTTGAATTGCGCCACGGCCTTCAAGCTGCGCGTGGAACATGCAGAAAGCCTGCATGCCCACGACGCGGTCGCCAGCAGCCAGTGGCAATGGTGACATTCAGGTCCGTGGTTTGACCGTGCCACAGTCGTTACCCAGCCACACGGCTCGGGTGTTCATGCTGCCCTGCTGCTGCACACCCGAAGCATTGAAGGTGCCGTTGACCTGGGTGGTGAATTCCTTGTCGCTGAGGAAGGTTGCCTGCCCGGTGCCCTGGGCCTTGGGGCAGCTGAACTGAAACTTCCAGACGTTTCCGGTGCGGTCGGTAATCTTCTGTGTGCAGCCGGACTTGGGGTCTTGCAGCGGAATGTCATTGGTCTTCACCTGCTCCGGCGTGAGGCATGAACGTACGCCGTTGCCTCCCACCGTGACCCCCTGCTTCGCCAGCACCCCTTCCATCATCGCCCTCTGCTCCGGCGGCAGGTTCTTCAACTGGCCGAGCATGAACTGCATGTCGGGCAGCGGCTTGCCGTCGACCTGCATGTTGCTGGTGGTCAGCTCCCACAGGCCGGGTTGCAACATCTGCGCATGGACCAGTGGGCTGCTCAGGCCAAGGGCCAGAGCCAACAGTGGCAGACGAATCTTCATGGACGAACGCTCCTGGAAAAACCGGCCAACTGGCCGGGCTGAGGCTTAGACGCCAAATCTGCTTTCAGGTTGCAAGGCAGGCCTGGAACGTGTTCTGTTATCCGCTGTGTATTCGGCAAGCAGGATGCGTATGGATTACCACAGCCCCTACTTCTTCGGCTACGTGCTCGGCGTCATTCACTTGCTTGGCATCATCGCTGCGCTGCATGCGGTGTTCACCGTGCGTACTGCCCAAGGTGCAATAGCCTGGGCCATGTCGCTGCTCTTCATCCCCTACTTCACCCTCATCCCCTATCTGGTATTCGGGGCCCGCTCCTTCTACGCCTACATCCAGGCGCGGCGCCAGGCCAACCAGGAAATGCACGTGGCCATGGCCAACCTCAACTGGCGGCCTTGGGTCGAAGAAGCACTCACGGCCCGAGAATCCGAGAGCTATGCCGCGTTGCGCGCCATGCCGAAACTGGGGCGCATGCCTTGCCTGGCCAACAACCAGGTGAAGCTGCTGATCGATGGCAAAGCTACCTTCGATGCCATCTTCGCCGCCATCGGCCAGGCACGCGAAGTGGTACTGGTGCAGTTCTTCATCATCCACGACGACACCCTCGGCAAGGCCTTGCAGCAATTACTGCTGCGCAAAGCCGCAGAGGGGGTGCAGGTGTTCGTGCTGTATGACCGGGTCGGCAGCCACGCCCTGCCCGCCAGCTACAGCCAGAAACTGCGCGATGGTGGTGTGCAGATCCATGCGTTCGCCACCCGTCGCGGCTGGTTCAATCGCTTCCAGGTGAACTTCCGCAACCACCGCAAGATTGTCGTGGTGGATGGTGTGGCCGGGTTCATTGGCGGGCATAACGTCGGGGATGAGTACCTCGGCGAGCACCCTCGCCTTTCGCCGTGGCGCGATACCCATGTGCAGATCAGCGGGCCGGTGCTGGCCTGCCTGCAGGAGTCGTTCGCCGAGGACTGGTACTGGGCGACGCGTCAGCTTCCGCCTCTGATACTGCCCGACACCTACCCGGACAACGGCGTGTTGTGCCAGGCATTGGCCAGCGGCCCGGCCGACCCGCAGGAAACCTGTTCGCTGTTCTTCATCGAAGCCATCCACTCCGCCACCCGCCGTGTATGGATCACCAGCCCGTACTTCATCCCCGACGAAGCCGTGTTCGCTGCCTTGCGCCTGGCCGTGCTGCGGGGCGTGGATGTGCGCATCCTGATCCCGTCACGCCCGGACCACCGCATCGTCTATGCCGCCTCCAGCCTGTTCGCTTTCGAGGCGGTACGTGCAGGTGTGCGCATGTTCCGTTATCAGCCAGGCTTTCTGCATCAGAAGGTGGTACTGGTGGACGACGAGGTCAGTGCCATCGGCAGTGCCAACCTGGACAACCGATCGTTCCGGCTCAACTTCGAGATTACCCTGCTGACGGTCGACCGACAGTTCGCCGATCAGGTTGAGGCGATGCTGATCGATGACTTCGAACAGTCCAGAGAAATTACCGCCGAGGACAGCCGTGACACACACCGTATCCAGCAATTAGGGATGCGCATCGCGCGGTTGATTTCGCCGATTCTCTGAGGTGACCGGGGCCGCTGTTGCGGCCCCGGCGTGGTGGTCAGCGGTACAGGTCTTCGCGTGTCCAAGGCAAATCGTGGTGCCCGTCTGCATACGGTTTGACGGCCAGAATCTGGTGCAGGTTGATCCAACCCTTCTGGAATGCATAGGCGCAGCCCGCCAGGTACAGGCGCCAAATGCGCAAGGTCTTCTCCGGCACCAGCGTCGCTGCCTTGTGCAGTTGGTTCTCCAGGTTCTCGCTCCAGTGGTGCAAGGTCTTGGCGTAATGCAGGCGCAAGCTTTCGACGTCCACGACCTCCAACCCTGCCTGGCAGATGCTCGCACTGATCATCGACAAGTGCGGCAGCTCACCGTTGGGGAACACGTAGCGGTCGATGAACTCACCCGCCCCTCGCCCCACCGGGCGACCGTCGATGTGTTTGGCGGTAATGCCGTGGTTCATCACCAGGCCGCCTTCGCGCACGGCGCCGAACAGCTTCTGGCAATACAGCGCCAGGTTGGCATGCCCGACATGTTCGAACATGCCGACGCTGACCACCTTGTCGAAACGGCCATCCTGAGGGAGGTCGCGATAGTCGAGAATCTGCAAGTCGACCTGCTTGGCCAAGCCTTCATCCTTGACCCGCTGCCGGCCAAGCTTGAGTTGCTCTTTGCTCAAGGTGATACCGAAGACCTTGGCGCCGTATTCGCGCGCGGCAAAACGTGACAACCCGCCCCAGCCACACCCGACGTCCAGCAGATAGTCACCGGTGTCCAGGCGCAACTTGCGGCACAGGTGGTCGAACTTGTCCTGCTGGGCCTGATCGAGGGTATTGTCCGGCTCACGGAAATACGCGCAGGAGTACGCCATGTCCTGGTCGAGCCACAGTTGATAGAAGGCGTTGGAGACATCGTAATGGTAGGAGATGGACTGCGCGTCGGTACGCTTGTCGTGAGCTACGCGCGGCGGCGGCGCGTCATCCTCGTCGGTCAGCAAGGCTTCGCTCAGCTCGTCACACACACGAATGGCTTCACCAATATCGCCTTCCAGCTCCAGCTTACCTTCCACGAAAGCAGCGCCAAGCTCGTCCAGGCTCGGGTGGGTCAACTGGCTGATCAACTGCGGTTCCTTGACCAGAATGGTGACCTGGGGGCTAGGCCCCAGGTCGAATTGGTTGCCGTCCCACAGTTTCAGGCGAAGTGGCAAGTGCAGGCTCTGCAGTGCCGGCGGAAGTTGCGCAAGCATGAACGACCCTCCTTCAGGGCTCGACGCATGAAATTTCGAACACCATCGAATGAGGGTAGTTCATTCACGCAAAGTTTCCGCTAACCGCGACCAAGGTCTAGAACCAACTGATCTTATGAACACGCGAGATTGTATACAATTTACCTCGCTCAGCTTAACCTTGTGCCCCTCTCGCGCTTCTTCATCTGGAGTACAAACCCATGAAATCCTATGACGTGGTGATCATCGGCGGCGGCCCTGGCGGCTATAACGCGGCGATTCGTGCCGGCCAACTGGGCCTGAGCGTAGCCTGTGTGGAGGGCCGATCGACCCTCGGCGGTACCTGCCTGAATGTCGGTTGCATGCCATCCAAGGCGTTGCTGCATGCCTCGGAGCTGTATGAGGCCGCCAGCGGCGACGAGTTCGCCCACCTCGGCATCGAAGTGAAACCGACCCTGAACCTCGCCCAGATGATGAAACAGAAGGACGAGAGCGTGACCGGCCTGACCAAGGGCATCGAATACCTGTTTCGCAAGAACAAGGTCGACTGGATCAAGGGCTGGGGCCGCCTGGACGGCGTCGGCAAGGTTATCGTCAAGGCTGAGGATGGCAGCGAAACCCCGTTGCAGGCCAAGGACATCGTTATCGCCACCGGCTCCGAGCCCACTCCCCTGCCGGGCGTGACCATCGACAACCAGCGCATCATCGACTCCACCGGCGCGCTCGCCCTGCCCCAGGTCCCCAAGCACCTTGTGGTGATCGGCGCTGGCGTTATCGGCCTGGAACTGGGTTCGGTATGGCGTCGCCTGGGTAGCCAGGTCACCGTCATCGAATACCTCGACCGCATCTGCCCGGGCACCGACGAGGAAACCGCCAAGACCCTGCAAAAGGCCTTGGCCAAGCAAGGCATGGCGTTCAAGCTCGGCAGCAAGGTGACCCAGGCCACCCCCTCGGCCGACGGTGTCAGCCTGACCCTGGAGCCAGCTGCCGGGGGTGCTGCAGAAACCTTGCAAGCCGACTACGTGCTGGTGGCCATCGGTCGCCGCCCTTACACCAAGGGCCTGAACCTGGAGAGCGTGGGCCTGCAAACCGACAAGCGCGGCATGCTCACCCATGAGCATCACCGCACCTCGGTACCAGGCGTATGGGTCATCGGCGATGTCACCTCGGGCCCGATGCTCGCGCACAAGGCCGAAGACGAAGCGGTGGCCTGCATCGAACGCATTGCCGGCAAACCCCACGAGGTCAATTACAACCTGATCCCTGGGGTGATCTATACCCGCCCCGAGCTGGCCAGCGTTGGCAAGACCGAGGAGCAGCTGAAGGCCGAGGGCCGTGCCTACAAAGTCGGCAAGTTCCCCTTCAGCGCCAACAGCCGGGCCAAGATCAACCACGAGACCGAAGGCTTCGCCAAGGTCATCGCCGATGCCAACACCGATGAAGTGCTGGGCGTGCACCTCGTTGGCCCCAGCGTCAGCGAGATGATCGGTGAGTTCTGCGTGGCTATGGAGTTCTCGGCTTCGGCCGAGGACATCGCCCTCACCTGCCACCCCCACCCGACCCGCTCCGAGGCCTTGCGCCAGGCGGCAATGAATGTGGATGGGATGGCGATGCAGATCTGAATTTCGAGCAGATCAGAAACGACAAAACCCCCTTTCGGGGGTTTTGTTTTTCCAGCCTTCAAACCGCAGTGGCTTATTCCACCGTCACCGACTTCGCCAGGTTACGTGGCTGGTCGACATCAGTGCCCTTGAGCACTGCCACATAGTACGACAGCAGCTGCAGCGGAATGGTGTACAGGATCGGCGCCAGCGCGTCGGCAATGTGCGGCACCTTGATCACGTGGGTACCTTCGCCGTTGCTCATGCCGGCATGCTCGTCGGCGAACACCACCAGCTCACCCCCACGGGCACGGACTTCCTGCAGGTTCGACTTGAGCTTTTCCAGCAGCTCATTGTTCGGCGCCACGGTCACCACTGGCATGTCGCTATCCACAAGCGCCAGCGGGCCATGCTTGAGCTCGCCCGCCGGGTAGGCTTCGGCGTGAATGTAGGAGATTTCCTTGAGCTTGAGCGCGCCTTCCATCGCCACCGGGTATTGCGCGCCGCGGCCGAGGAACAGGGTGTGATGCTTGTCGGCGAACAGTTCGGCGGTCTTCTCGACGGTGCGGTCCATGGCCAGCGCTTCGCCCAGTCGCGCCGGCAGGCGACGCAGCTCTTCGACCAGCTCGGCTTCCACGCCCGCTTCGAGGCTGCCACGCACCTGGCCCAAGGCCAGGGTCAGCAGCATCAGCGAGACCAGCTGAGTGGTGAACGCCTTGGTCGAGGCCACACCGATTTCCGGGCCGGCGAGGGTCAGCAGGGTCAGGTCGGATTCACGCACCAGCGAGCTGATGCCGACGTTGCAGATCGCCAGGCTGCCGAGGAAGCCTAGCTCCTTGGCGTTGCGCAAAGCGGCCAGGGTGTCAGCGGTTTCGCCGGACTGGGAAATCGAAACGAACAGGGTATCCGGCTGCACCACCACCTTGCGGTAGCGGAACTCGCTGGCCACCTCTACCTGGCATGGGATGCCGGCCAGGCTTTCCAACCAGTAACGGGCAACCATGCCGGCGTGGTAGCTGGTACCACAGGCAACGATCTGCACATTGCGTACTTTGGCGAACAGCTCGGCGGCCTGTGGGCCAAAGGCCTGGACCAGCACATGGTCCTTGCCCAGGCGGCCTTCCAGGGTGCGCTGCACCACCGACGGTTGCTCATGGATCTCCTTGAGCATGAAGTGGCGGTACGCCCCCTTGTCAGCAGCTTCGGCGCCTTCGTGGTATTGCACCGTTTCACGCTGGACGGGGTGCCCGGCCTGGTCCCAGACCTTAACCTGGTCACGGCGGATCTCGGCGATGTCGCCCTCCTCCAGGTACATGAAGCGGTCGGTGACCTGGCGCAACGCCAGTTGGTCAGACGCGAGGAAGTTCTCGCCATGGCCAAGGCCGATCACCAGCGGGCTGCCACTGCGTGCGGCCACCAGGCGATCCGGCTGGTTCACGCTGATCAGCGCCAGGCCATAGGCGCCGTGCAGGCGCTTGACCGCAGCCTTGAGCGCGTCAGCCAGGTCCGGGAGGGTCTTGAGGGTATGGTGGATCAGGTGGACGATGACTTCGGTATCGGTCTGGGAAGCGAACACATAGCCCAGGCCTTTGAGCTCCTCACGCAGTTCCTCGTGGTTTTCGATGATGCCGTTGTGGACCACCGCCACTTCGTTGCCAGAGAAATGCGGGTGAGCATTGCCTTCGGTCGGCGCACCATGGGTAGCCCAACGGGTGTGGGCAATGCCCAGCTGGCCGATCAGTGGTTCGGCGGCATTGGCGGCGTCCAGCTCGGCGACCTTACCGATGCGCCGGCGGCGCTGCAGCTCACCCTGTTGGGTATACACAGCCAGGCCCGCGCTGTCGTAGCCACGGTACTCGAGGCGCTTGAGGCCTTCGATAAGGATGGCGGTGATATTACGTTCGGCTACGGCGCCAACGATTCCACACATGGTTATTGCTCCTGGCTGATCGCGGCACAGATCAGGTTGATGCCGCGGGCTTGAATTTGTTCGCGCGCCGCTGCGGGCAGGCGCTCGTCGGTAATAAGGGTGGTGACGCTGCCCCAGGGCAGCTCGAGGTTGGGGATCTTGCGCCCGACCTTGTCGGACTCGACCATCACGATCACTTCACGGGCCACCTCGGCCATGACCCGGCTCAAGCCCAGCAGTTCATTGAAGGTGGTGGTACCGCGGTCGAGGTCGATGCCATCGGCGCCAATGAACAACTGGTCGAAATCGTACGAGCGTAGTACCTGCTCGGCGACCTGGCCCTGGAACGACTCGGAGTGAGGGTCCCAGGTACCCCCGGTCATCAGCAGCACCGGCTCATGCTCCTGCTCGCTGATCGCACGCGCTACGTTCAGTGAATTGGTCATCACTACCAGCCCCGGCTGACGGCCCAGTTCAGGGATCATGGCGGCAGTGGTGCTGCCGCTGTCGATGATGATCCGCGCGTGTTCGCGAATACGGCCTACCGCTGCACGGGCAATGGCCTTCTTGTAGGCAGACACCGGCAGTGCGGTTTCGCCAAGCATCTCCTGCGGCACCGGTACCGCGCCGCCATAGCGACGCAGCAGCAAGCCATTGGCCTCGAGGGCGGCGAGGTCCTTGCGAATGGTCACTTCCGAGGTTTCGAAGCGCCTGGCCAGCGCGTCCACACTGACCTCGCCCTGCTCGCTGAGCACGGCCAGGATGTTATGGCGGCGTTGAGGCGTGTTTCGTTTCGACATGGGCACTTAAGTTTCGATTCGAAAGATATTGGTTGCAATCAAAACCTAAGATGGCCGTTGCGTCAAGGTCGGTAATCGGAAATATCAGCCTGTGGATAATTAATGCTGCGCATCTTGGGGAGCAGGTTCACCCCTCAGGAAGCCCGAGCAAGCAATAAAAAAGCCGACTTATTCACATAAGTCGGCTTTCGAGGGAAGGGCTGTGGATAATCAGCTCTTCTTGAGCTTCTCAGGGCGCTTCCAGCCTTCGATGTTGCGCTGACGCGCCCGAGCCACCGCCAGCTGCCCGGGTTCAACCGCCTGGGTGATGGTGGAGCCCGCCGCAGTTGTGGCCCCGGCCTTGATATCCACAGGCGCCACCAGCGAGTTGTTCGAACCAATGAACACATCCTCGCCCATCACCGTCTTGAACTTGTTGGCGCCATCGTAGTTGCAGGTGATGGTGCCCGCGCCGATGTTGGTGCGCGCGCCGATTTCGGCATCACCCAGGTAGCTCAGGTGACCGGCCTTGGCGCCCTCGCCCAAGTGGGCATTCTTCAGTTCGACAAAGTTACCCACATGGGCCTTGGCATCCAGCACGCTGCCCGGGCGCAGACGGGCGAACGGGCCCGCATCGCTGCCCTCCCCCATCACTGCGCCATCGATATGGCTGTTAGCCTTGACCACCACGCCCTTGCGCAGGGTGCTGTCCTTGATCACGCAGTTAGGGCCGATCTGCACGTCGTCCTCGATGATTACCTTGCCTTCGAGGATCACGTTGATGTCGATCAGCACATCGCGACCGACGGTCACGTCACCGCGCACGTCGAAGCGCGCCGGGTCACGCAGGGTGACCCCCTGAGCCATCAGGCGACGGCCTTCGCGCAGCTGGTAGTGACGCTCCAGCTCGGACAACTGGCGACGGTCATTGGCACCCTGCACTTCCATCGGATCGTGCGGCTGCTCGGTAGCGACCACCAGGCCATCAGCCACTGCCATGGCGATGACGTCGGTCAGGTAATACTCGCCTTGGGCGTTGTTATTCGACAAACGCCCCATCCAGTCTGCCAAGCGTGCGGCAGGCAGCGCCAGAATGCCGGTGTTGCCTTCCTTGATTACCTTCTGCGCTTCACTGGCGTCCTTGTGCTCGACGATGGCGATCACCTGGCCCTCGTCATCGCGCACGATGCGCCCATAGCCAGTCGGGTCTTGCAGGGTCACGGTGAGCAGGCCCAGTTGCTGCTCGCTGACCTTGGTCAGCAAGCGCTGCAAGGTTTCCACTTCGATCAACGGCACATCGCCGTACAGCACCAGCACCGTGTCGGCGGTGATAGCTGGCAGCGCCTGGGCAACGGCATGGCCGGTACCCAGTTGCTTGTCCTGCAAGACAAAGTTCAGGTCGTCGGCTGCCAGGCGCTCACGCACCTGCTCCGCACCATGGCCAATCACCACGTGGATACCCTGCGGCTGCAGCTGGCGCGCGCTGTGGATAACGTGGCCGAGCATGGAATTGCCGGCAACCGGGTGCAGCACTTTGGGCAGCGCCGAGCGCATGCGAGTACCTTGGCCTGCGGCGAGGATAACGATATCGAGTGACATTGACTGGCTACCAATCCAGGGCGGTCAGTGAAATGACCGGAGGGGAATTCGGAAAAAGAAAAAGGGTAGCCGAGGCTACCCTTTTACTCAATCGCAACAGAAGTGATCAGCCGTGGGCCGATTACTTGCCTTTGCGCATTTGCTGGACGGTACGCAGCTGAGCTGCGGCCTCGGCCAGACGTGCGGCGGCGGCGCCGTAGTCGAAGTCCGCGCCTTTCAGATTCAGGGCGTTCTCAGCAGCCTTGAGGGCTTCCTGAGCCTGCGCTTCATCCAGGTCTGCAGCACGTTGCACGGTATCGGCAAGCACCTTGACCATGTTCGGCTGAACCTCGAGGAAACCACCAGAGATGTAAAACACCTCTTGGGCGCCACCCTGCCTGGTCAGCGTGATCGGACCTGGCTTCAGATTGGTGAT
>Ga0213824_1000566_pt1 | contig 26637 bp, 20 predicted proteins | sample MC6MC0906MG_FD_179892 | JGI IMG/M metagenome (GOLD analysis project Ga0213824, IMG submission 179892) | Enriched soil aggregate microbial communities from Iowa State University, Ames, United States - MC6-MC0906-MG | ecosystem: Environmental > Terrestrial > Soil > Unclassified | place: USA: Iowa...
CTTCGCGCACCAGCCGGAAAACTTCCAGTTACCCAAGACCACGACGCGGCGCTGGGCTTTAGGCGGCACCTTCCGCGAGGAGGTTGAGCACACCGATTACGACAGCCATGGCAATCTGATCGAGCAAGAGCAGGCCAACGGCATCAGAACGTCTTTCGCCTTCTACCCCGCAGGCGGCGAAGAAGACAATTGCCCCCCACACCCGCATGCGTTCGTTACCTACCAGAAGAGCAAGACCGTATGGCCTGCCAACGATGGTGAAGGTGCCGCAGCGGTGTTATGCACGCGTTTTCGCTACAAGGACCTACCCATGGTCGCGGCGCCTGATGCAACGACGCAGCAGGATGCCTACTGGGTGGTGCCGTGGGAGGAGCAGTTGCTGGAGGTTTCGGATGGGCAGGAAACGCTGTTGCGGCTGAACGTCCAGACGCATGTCGGTACGGTCGCGGACAAGCTGCGTTTTGGTCGCCTGCAACGTGAGTGCACGACCATGGACCAGAAGCAGACAGCCATCGAGTACGCCTACAGCCGTGAGGCCTACACGACTCACCTGGCGCTGGTCACCACCCAGACGGTCACAGGTTTCGATCACGGTACAGAACTGCCTGACGGCTCCGTGCGCCATGCCCGTAAAGTCATCACGCTCAAGCATTCCATGCTCATCGGCGAGCCGGTACTCAACCGTGACGACAACGATGTCGAGATTGAGTACGAATACGATGCACTGGCGCGTGTGGTTCGCGAAAACGTAGCGCCCAATAGCCCCAAGTACCGTGCCTCACGCCTTTATGGCTATGTGCTGACTTCCTCGCCAGGCCAGCAGGCCTCGCAGACCATGACCGACGTCAAGGGGGTGGTCACCCGCACGCAGCTTGACGGCCTGCAGCGTGTGGTGGCCCAGCAGCGTCAGGATGCCGACAACCTCTTGCTGGCTGCACGCGCCGAGTTTCGCGATGTTTACGCTGCGAAGTTCGATGTGCTGGGCAACCTGGTTGAAGAAATCAATTACGACTGGCTGGAAGATGCCCAGTTACCGCTCAGGAACACGTTCCAGTACGATGACTGGGGGCAGCAATGTTGCGCGACCGGACCCGACGGCGTGAAACAATACGACGTCAACGACCCGATCGGCACGGCGACATCCCAATGGATGCCTACAAGGGAGAGCTGGCGCGAATCGGCCAGTGGCAGTTGCAAAACCGGCAAGACCGTGACCTGGTTGAATCTGTTCGAGGAGCCGTCACAGGTCGAGCGTTTCGACCTCGAAGGCAGGTCGGTCAGTGTTCAGTCCTTCTACCACGATGGCCTGGGCCGTGTGGCCCGCGAAATCGATGCGCGTCAGGCGGTGACCCATTACCGCTATGATTGCTTCGATCGATTGCTGACCAAGACGTTGCCGGATTCCGCTGTCGTTACCCGTGCCTATGCCACGCACAGCGCTGAAGACGTACCTGTTTCCATAGATGTGAATGGCATCGTTCTGGGTGAGCAGCAGTTTGATGGCCTCGACCGCCTGGTGCTGGCGATTACGGGCGGGCGCGAGCGTGTCAGCCACTATGAGCCGGGGCAGCGCCAACCCAGCTACGTGATAACCCCTTCCGGGCAACGGATCGACTACAAGTATGTGCCCGCCTTGGGTGAAGAACCCGTACTGCGCAAGGTCGAGCAAGTGACGGCGGACTATGAGTACGATCCGCATAACGCTCGCCTGGTCAGTTGTCGCGAACAAGGGATTGAACTCAAACGCGACTACTACAGCACTGGGGCGCTGAAGGCTGAAACGTTGAAGCACGACGATGAACCGTACAGCATGAGCCATGTGAGCAGCCTGCAGGGCCTGGCTCTGCGGTATACCGATGTACTGGGCCAGACCCAGGAGTATCGGTACGACAGTGCAGGACGGTTGGCAGAAACCTGGCTTGCAGAGGTCAAGGCGACCTTTGAATACGATGCGCTGGGGCGTACCCGGTCGATTCGTACCGAAGCAGATGGGCGCGTGCTGCTAACGGAACTTGAATACGACGATTTCGAACGGGAATGCCTGCGCCGGTTCACAACGCAGGACAGCCTGCAGGAACTTAAACAGGATTACGATGAAGCGGACGCCATTACGCGCAAGACGTTGACTGATGGCGACGGGCACGTGTTGCGTGCAGAAACGTTCGAATATGACGCGCGGGCCAGGCTGGTGTACTACAGCAGTGAGGGGGAACTGTCGCCCGTTGATCCCTGTGGCAAAGTCATTGTCTCGCAGGTATTCGAGTTCGATGAACTGGACAACATCGTCTTGGTCATCACTACCTTCCCGGGTTCCTCCGGGGCCGAATACGAGAAGGATTATGCCGCGTATGCCTTCGAGAACGAGGACCCGGTGCAGTTGAGTGGCATCACGCATAGTCATGCGGACTACCCTGCTCCCGTCGAACTTCATTACGACGATGACGGCAATATGATTCAGGACGAACAGGCACGCCTGTTGGCTTATGACGGGCTAGGGCGTTTGCAGCGCGTTGCAACGCCCGCCGGAGCGCTATTGGCTAATTATGGGTATGACCCGCTCGACCGTTTGAGCAGCCAGGGACTGTAGCGCGCCCAAACAAGGCATTCTTTATACAGTTCGTGAAAATGCAGCGGTGTCCACCTAGCAATTTTATCAGTTGTTGGAGCGTTATTTTTAAGGTTAATTGGGAATGTCGGCACTCGCTTGAAAAGTGCGTATGTCACCACTCGCGGAGAGGGTTATCAGGCTATGAGCATATCTATGAAGAAACTGACGCATGCAGAGCAGGTCCGTCAGGCCGTGCGCCTTGAAAGAACGCGTCGTGGGTCGGCCCTCGCGATGAGTGACCTGCCACCCCCGAGCATCGACGACCGGGTCTTCGCCGATAAAAGCGACGGCACGTTATACAGTATTTTTTTGGGGGTCGGGGTCACGTTGTCCTTGGAAATACCCCGGTGGAACTTGAGTGCCCGAGGCCAGGATAAGTTGACGGTTTATAAATTGGGGGATGGTCAGCAGGTCTTATTCGAGGACGTATTTAACGCTGCTGATTCAGCTCGGTTTCCGTTAAAAGTCGATATTCCTTACGAAGTCTTTAATCGCTGGGGGGATGGGCCGCATGAGTTTGTCTACGATGTCGTTCAGGCAAACAACGAATATATGAACTCTCTGCCACTCTTACTACGGTTCGATCGTGAAGCCCCTTATAAGGGTAACCCTCCGTCGCCATTTCCAGAGGTTGGACCCGTGTTGGAAAGCAACATTGGGGCGGTCACATTGGCGTTGCCGGCGTATCCGGACTGGCAAGAGGGCGACCATGTCGCTTATTTCTGGCTGAACCTCGCTGAGCCGCCTGAGGATCTCAACGATCTCGAGCCTGTCGCTTTCGTTAAAGTCGAGTCACCCCCGCAGGCGCTGGTTGTACCCGAGGCATACATCAGGGAGGCAGGTAATGGTGGGATCTACGCGATCTACCAGTTGTTCGATAAAGCGGGCAATGCGAGTTTTCCGTCGGTTTACCGGGCAATAGGCGTTGCCCTGGGAACACTGCCAGACAACCTTCAGCCCCCGCGGGTACCTTTGGCGCCCGGTGGCCAGGACACGCTTATAGATGTGGCAGATGCCCTGCTGGGCGTCACCGTGGAAATCGACGCGTTCGATCATTTTGACGCCGAGGACGAGATTAACGTCACTTGGGGCACTGCCCCGCTCGGCTGGGACAGGATAGGCGCCAGGAGATTCCCACTCGAGGTTGCTGTTCCGAACGAGGTGCTTCGTGAACAGTACGGTATGAACACCAAGGGCGATAAACGTACCACAGTGAAGTATGAAGTGCGCCGTGGGACCGTTCCACAGGGCAGTCGTGAAATAGAGATCCTGGTTAACTTTGAAACCGTAGCGCCCGACCCGGGTACAGACCCGATTCCCGAATTTCCGGAGCCTGTCAATCCACGGCTGCCTTTGCCAAATGTTTTTGGGGAGGGCTCAACGACACCCAACCAGCTGGAACCCGAACATGAAGAGAAGGAAGCCCAGCTGAGGGTTGTGTTATATGATGACATTAAAACCGGCGATAAGTTGGAGTTCTATTGGGGGGATGAGCAGATCGCTGAGGCCACTTGCGACATCGACCAAGACAGCAATAATCCAGGTGATGAAATACGGCGCCCAGTACCGTGGCCCTATATCAAGAGGGGAAATAATGGCGTGGTTCCCGTGCATTACACGGTTACCCGTCCCGGCGTGCCGAATATCGGATTCTCCGGTAACCAGGATGTCACCGTCGATGCCATTACGATCACGCCGGCCGCGCCTGATTACGAGCGTGGCCCTACTGCGCCAGAGGGTTGGGTGAACTGTAGTTCCCTCTATGAAGACCCCGAAGATCCGCATCCGCTTGAACCCGCGATAAGAATACTTGTCCCGGATTTAAGCGAGTACGAACTGAAGCCAGGTGATAAAGTAACGATGCATTGGCAGGCGTTCCAAGGGGCAGCGGACACATACTTGCCCGATGCTGATAAGATCGAACCGATTACATTGGGTGGTGACTACCCAGTGACGGGCTTTACCTGGTATGTGCAACCTTATACCGATCATATCCTGCCAATTTATGTCCCTGGTGACAATATAGGTAGCGCTAAAATAACTTACGCTTTCGAATATCAGGGTAAACAGGTCACGTCGGAAGTGCTCGACATTATTGTCGGTATGTACACGCCTATTGGTTCATGCCCAATCCCACCGATCAGGAAGTAAAGCTGTAGAACACGTAGAATGATGCTTGCCATTCTAATGCAGGTCTTTTCTCTTGCATTATCGGAAAATTCCTACATATCAACCGGACTGACGCTATGTAAATTTCGGCATCCGCCACTTGGCCTGTAAGGCTTTGAGGCAATGAGATATTTTTCATAGAGGTGATCATTTATGAGTTTTCACGGCACGTTTGCGCCGAGTCCGCTGACGCGGGCGCTTGCCTTGGTGTTTGTTGGCTCGGTCTCCGCCGTGGTCAGTCTGCCGGCGCATGCAACCACAGTGGTCGAAGATCAGTTGGCCATTGATGCGTCGACCCCCGTTGACGATTACCGCGTCGCTGCAGGTGCCACACTGACCGGTGAGGGTGCCAGCACGGCGCATATTCGTGCAGCGGCGGGCGCATCGGTGGTTCTGGACAACAGCCGGGTTTCAGCCACTGGGCTCAATAACGGCGTCGAACTGGTCGGCGCTGATGCGACAATCAGTGGCAACAGCAGAATTGTCAGTGAGCGCCAAGGCTTGGCATTGGTGCGAACGGGCCCGACCGGCAGCACGGCAAGCGTCACCGACAGTTATATCGAAGGGGCTATCGCCGGCGCTGGATTATCGGCTGGCTCGACGCTGACCTTGAACAACAGCGAGCTGGTGGGCAGTGGCGAGGGTGGCCGTGCGGCGATTCTGTTTGGGGACGCGCAAATGCACGCCCAAGGCGGCCGGTTGACGGGCGCTGCAGAGGGTATCCAGGTGTTTTCCGATGAGCTGGCCAACGGCGCCAAGGTCACGCTGGTGGGTACGCGGGTAGAAGGGCTGGATGGGTCGGCGGTCGTCGTCGGCGATGAATTCGGTGCGGCGTCGGCCACGATCGAGGTCCTGGAGGGCGCTACCCTCGTTGGCAGCAATGGCACACTGCTGGACGTGGTCGGGGGCTCCGATGCGAGTTTGCGGGCCAACAACAGCCACTTGGTGGGGGATGTGCGCGTCGAGGCTGGCTCAAGGGCCGACCTCACGCTGGAAAACCAGGCCAGCCTGACCGGCCGCCTGGAAAATGTCGAGCGGCTTGCACTCAACAGTGGCGCGCGCTGGAACATGGTGGAAGACAGTACGCTTGCGAACCTGGAGATGTCGGGTGGGTCGGTGCGTTTCGGCGAACCTGCGGCCTACCAGCGTCTGACGCTGGAGAACCTGTCCGGTGAAGGCACGTTCATCATGGACGCTGACTTCACCACAGGGCAGAGCGACTTTCTCGATGTGACCGGTAGCGCCAGTGGGCAGCACAGCCTGTTGGTGGGCAGCAGTGGCGCCGAACCGGTGGCAGAAAACCAACTGCACCTGGTGCATGCCGAGGCGGGCGATGCGAGGTTTGAGCTGGTCAATGGGCGGGTCGACCTGGGTGCGTTCTCCTATGAGTTGGTGCAGCGGGGTCAGGACTGGTTCCTGGACGGCTCGCGACAAGTCATAAGCCCAGGTACTGCCTCGGTACTGGCCTTGTCCAATACGGCGCCGACCGTATGGTACGGGGAGCTGTCTTCGTTGCGCAGCCGCATGGGCGAGTTGCGGCTCGATGAGCGCAAGTCAGGCGCATGGGCCAGGGCTTATGGCAACAAATACAATGTTTCTGCAGCGTCGGGTACGCCTTATACCCAGACCCAACAAGGTTTTTCACTGGGCGCCGATGCGCCTTTGCCCTGGGGTGACGGGCAGTGGATGGCTGGGGTGATGGCAGGGCACAGCAGCTCGGACCTGAGCCTGGCGCGGGGCGCCGATGCCGATGTGAAGAGTTACTACCTGGGGCTGTACTCCACCTGGTTGGACGCCGGTAGCGGGTATTACTTCGATGGTGTTCTGAAGGTCAACCGCTTCGACAACCACTCCAAGGTCGACCTCAGCGATGGTAAGCGAACCGAGGGTGACTACGACAATATGGGTGTGGGTGGGTCTGTTGAGTTCGGCCGACATGTGAAACTGGGCAACGGTTACTTCATCGAGCCCTACACCCAGTGGTCGTTCGTCAATATCAACGGCAAGGACTACAGCCTCGATAATGGCTTGCAGGCCTCATCCGGCGATACGCGCTCGTTGATGGGCAAGGCCGGTGCCACCGTCGGGCGTAACTTCGATTTTGGCAAAGGGCGGGTTGTGCAGCCTTACTTGCGCATGGCCTACGTTCATGAGTTTGCCGACAACAATGCCGTCAGGGTCAACGACCATCGCTTCGACAATGACTTGTCTGGCTCAAGGGGCGAGCTTGGCGCTGGCCTGGCCGTTACGTTGATGGATCGCCTGCAACTGCACGCTGATTTTGACTACAGTAATGGCGAAAAAATTGAGCAGCCTTGGGGCGCCAATATTGGTGTGCACTACAGCTGGTAAACAAAGGAAGGCTTCGGCCTTCCTTTTTTATGTTCGGTAATGGAGGTTGAAATCATGAGCATGGTTGTTCCTCACGGACCGCTCGCGCAATTGGCTGCCGCGCAGGTCCCGGCGATGTTGGAAGACATCCCGGGCGGGGCCACCGGCCTTTTGCCCGTGACGGCCCTCGACACGCCACTGCTCGTGATCGTACCCGCTTGGCCGGTCTCCAATCCGCAGCCGGGGCGCCCAGAGAAGCTTGTGCTGCGGTGGGATGGCGAGGAGGTGCAATGCCGGGAATGGGAAGCGAAGATACCGCCTGAGGAACTTGAATTTCGTTTGCCAAGCGGCGCATTGAGCGAAGGGAGCCATCGCCTTTCATATCGGGTCATTCCGCCCAACGGGGAGATTGGCGATTCGCTGGAGCTGATCCTGACAGTCGACCGAACCCCGCCGGCGTTAGGCCGGGAGGAGGGTGCCCTGGTGATTGACCCTCAGGTGATTGCTGAGGGTGTGACCTATGGTTATCTGGAAGAAAACGGAGACGGGCTGGAAGTCGAGGTGCCGGTTTACAGCGAGCCGGTGCCCGGCGACCGTATCTTGTGGTATTGGGATCGCAGGCTCAATGAGTACGAGCTTGTCGATGAGCGTACGTTGTATCTGGAAGACCTGCAGGCACCCGTAAAGCTGCAATACACAGGCGAAATGATCCGGGAGCGGGGAGACGGGGCACGCTTCGTTCATTACGAAATCCATGACCGGGCCGGCAACAAAAGCGCACGCTCTCGGCAGGTTCAGCTGGAGGTATCGGCCACCCCACCGCGCAGGGTCTTGCAGTGGCCAGAGGTGTCGGACACGCGTGGCAGCGGGGAAGAGGTCACCTTGGACTTGAATAGGTTCGCTGGCGAACTGTTCGTGACCGTCTGGGATGATGCAGTCATAGAACCGGAGGAAACCGTCCAGGTGCAATGGGCACAACCGGGTGCCGTGGGCAGTTTCACCACCGCTCCTGGGCAGCCTGGCCCGTTCCCCATCCCTGATGACAAGATCGCAGCCCATTCTGCAAAGGTGATCCCGGTGTATTACGAGGTGATCGATAAAAAGGGCGAAAAGCATGCTTCTGCGCAACGCCGTGTCAATGTTTCGCGGCTGACGACTGGTTTTCCGGCACCGCAGATCAGGGGGGCAACCCCCTCGGCGGTTTATCTGAGCGAACTGGGAGAGACGGTCATCATTACTTTGGCCAACTGGTTCCTGATCAGTACCGATCAGCGGGTGACGCTCACCGTGGAAGGTGTCTCGCAATCATCCTCCGACGCTGTCAGCTATGCGGTACTGACGGACCATGCCGTAACACCTCTGGAAATGGAAAAAGGGCTTGGCAGTAATGACGAAGTGACGGTGCCAAAAAGCTTTTTGCAGACGTTGCAAAGGGGCCAGCAGTTCAGGGTTCTGGCCCTGGTCAGTTTCGATGGCGGCGAGACATGGCCAGCAGGGCCGAATTTTCCGCCCCTGTCGCTGACCTTGCATGACTGATCCGGTTCAAGGTTGCACGAACTGCAGCGGCAGGGTGACCTCGTCCGTACTGCCACCATAGTCATTGATGGTGGTGAACAGCACGCGCGGCGCACGTGGCGTGCGGATTTTGCCAAGCGCGTAGGACTGTGTCTGCATCGGCAGCGCCATCGCGCTGGACTGGATGAGTTCGGTCTGTGTGCCGTTGATGACCTCCAGGCGGCCGAAGGTGTAGTGGTAAGGCGAGGGGTTGTGGACCCGCAGGTGCAGCGTGCCATTCTCCTCATGCAATGACCAACGCAGATCCTTGATGTGATTGCTGGGCGTGCCTTTGAGCCCGCTAGGGCGGTAAAACACTTTCAGCCGCGTGCGCAAGGCGATGCTCAGCGTGTTTTTGTCTGTCGCCGTGCTTTGAGGTATTTCCTGAACATTGAAGAAGAACAAGGACTCACGGTCTTGCGGCAATGTGTTGCCCAGCGCGCTGATCTGCACCAATTGTTGCTTTTGAGCATCCAGACGAAACAGTGTGGGTGTCACCAGCAGTGGCACTGCCGTAGTGGTGTCGTCGGCTTCTGTGTTGACCCACGTTTGCACAGCGTAGGGACGTTCGCTTGGGTTGGCGACCAGCACGGAGGTACTGCGTTTGTCACTGTCGTAGACGATACGGGTGGCGTTGACAGTCAGCGCGGCTTGCGCCCCTGGCAAAGCCAAGCTCAGGCTGATGGCCAGGGCGACCTGACGCCATCGGAAAAAGGGGTATGACGGGGGCATGTAGGGCCTGCTCAGGACGATGTTAAGCATCGGTAGAACGCCGGGAGGAGACCGCCCGGCATAGTCATCAGCGGATATCGACTACGAACTCGATATCAGTCTCGGCGGCGCCAGGGTCTACAGTGGAAGCAGTGGCTATATAACTTGCGTTGAAGCCAATCGTGGTGATGTCCGTCTCACTCAATGAATAGCCTGCGGTCTCCTGACCATGTCCCACGACTGAGTTATTGTAGTCGCGGATCCTCAGGCCCAGGCCCGTGGCGTTGCCGGTGCCTGGTTTGAGGCCATAGTCGGCATTGCCCATGCCGGTTGCGCCGTAACGGGAGTTAAAAGTGATGTACGCGCTCTTGGCTGCCGATACTGTGCATTTGGTGGGGTCGATCCTGAGGCCGAACGAGCGGTTACCCACTTCGCTTCCGGGACCCTTGTCGAATTGGTAAGGGAACACTGTCCCCATATCCAGGCGGTTGGAAATTGCGCCAGTGTCGGGATCGACAATCTCGATCGGGCAGGTGCTGCTGTCGACTTTGCCATAGAAGTTGATGCTACCGGTGTTGGCCAGTGCACTGCCGCTCGCCAGGCAGATGCCAACGCCGCACAGGAATTTTTTCATTTAGAAACGTCCCTCATTGATTTGGAAATACCACAAGCATCTCTGCTTGAGGTGAGTCGCCCGCTTGGTCAACGAGCGGCAGATAGGCTACGTGTGGGAGAGGCGGCCAGGCATCGGTGATTTCTCCGACGGCCACGGATAACACCACAAAGGGTCGGGGAGTCTGCGCCAAAGGTTTGCTTCGCGCGCGGCGCACAGCGTATTCAAGGGGAGGGAAGCACTTTTCATTCGCGCGCTACAGCTGTGTGCGAAAGGCGGAACCTCTAACGTTGTCGCCCCTCGCGCTGCATGCGTTGCGCAGCAGGTAGAAGGTGAGTCAGAGGCCCCTCACGTCAGCGGTGACGTGGCGATTCAGTGCTGGCTATCAGTCGGCGCCTTGATCAGCAGCTGTTTCGCTTGATGCCAATCGAAGGGTTCATTGCCGACTTCCGCTTCGTGGCGGCGCTCTTCCAGCGCCTGGTACAGCTGAAGCTCTTCATCAGGCATGAAATGCAGGCAATCACCGGCGAAGAACCACAGCAGATCACGCGGTACCAGATGAGCGATCTGCGGGTAACGCTGGATCACCTGGCATATCAGGTCCTGGCCCAGGTACTGGCTTTCGAGCGGGTCCTGCGGCAGCAGGGTGAGCAGCTCGTCGAAGCGCTCGAGGAACAGGGCGTGGCTTTCCTCTGGCACTTGATCGGCTTCTCCAAGGGCCACCAGGATCGTGCGCAGATGGTGAAGCAGTTGCAGGTGGTACTCCAGGTGCGGATTGACCATGGAAAGGGACCTCGGGGTGCTGAAAACGGGGTAGGCAGTATACGCGCGATCGATCAGCCACTGGCCACTTCGTGCACGGGCAGCCTGCCTGACACGGTAGCGGGCACTGTTGGCGCTGCTGTGCTACCTGACATTTTTGCCAGTTGAGGAGGGCGGCTGCGAGGATTGTAATACCGACAGGCTTGTAACTGTACGGTGATGAGCATGGCCAATAATGACCTGAATAGCGACGCCGCTGTAAGCGACTGGAATCTTTACGGGTGGTCTGGGGTTGTGACCATAGGCATGGGGCAATTGAACAATGACCTGCGCAGTTCGCACGATGTTAACGCCCGAAGCCCCTTGAGCATCGAAACGGTCATCACGCCCGATAGGGTATGGCTGGCTTTCCACGGCAGGATCGGGGCGCCCTTGCTGGGGTTTGCGGATGATGGTGTGAACTCGCGTTTGTCGGTTCGGCGTATCATTTCGCAGGCGATGCACCTCACACTGCGCAAAGATCTGGGATGGCCAGTCAGGGGCGTCATCACGGTAGAGGCTTATGATTCCGACGTTACCGCGAGCGTTGAATCCAGGGTCAATGAAACGCGGGGTATTTATGAGGCTGATGGTTCCGTAGTGTTGACCTGGCCGCGCACCCCCGAGTACCGCTTTGTTCACAATGACCGTGAAGACCCGCTGATGGGGGCGATGGTCGCGGAGAGCCTGCACAATAAAGGTGAACCGATCGGCTGGTTGGGTAGGCAACCGCGCATTTCTGCACTGATGTCCGGCGCACGTCTCAGGTTCCACATCCATGATCCGCTCATTCGCACAAATGTCTCGGTCTATTTCGCTGCAAGGCACCAGCGAGAAGGGGGCACGCCCGGGGCGTTGCTGGCAGGTGCGCAGCCTGATCAGCCGCAGGCAATGAGCGTTCCTCTGTCTGTGGTAGCCCTTCTGGAGTTGGATAAGTACAGGGGGATAGAGTTTGACAACCGGGATTTATATGATTTGCCCTGCATCGTCTCTCCTCCTGGCAAGTTGCGTCCCTCGAAATACACCTACACGGAGAACGTCTATCACTTGCTGTACGTGCCGAATGTGTCTGCCCAGGTTGCCCCTGCGGCTGTGCACATCCAGGCACCGCGTGACATGGGGATCAATCCGGCCATGATGGTCGCGCAACGCGGTGGTTCCCTCATACCGTTGAAACTGCCCAAGTCAGCGAGCGGAGTGACACTGGCTGCCGGCTGTCACGGGCAAGTTCAGAAGGTAGATGAGCAATGGTATTACCAGCCTGCGCCGGAGTTGAATCCCGCTGCCGTATACGATGCAGAAAGCAAGACCGTTCCGGCGGCAGCGTTGAAGAGCAGCGTTGATGCCCCGGTCTATGTCGACCTTGTCAGCACGACAGGGAGCCCGCGGGCCACCTCGGCCTTTCTCATCTACAACGCCATACCGACACATTACTTTCGCCTGTCCAAGGTGGGTGAGCAACTGCAGCTTCAGTTGTGCTTCCAGAACCGTAAAGGCGAGGAGCGGGTGGTTGATCCCAACGATATCGAGTGGAAGATAGTGGCGGGTAACGGGTCCATTTCCCAGGAGGGTATCTTCCGCCATGGGGACGCTCTCAGTGGGTGTACGGTTGTGCAGGCCATCGATCTGGACGAAGACGACGACGACTGGTACTGGGGGGTGATCATTCTGCCGCCGCTGGATACCGATGAGTTGATCAAAATGCAGTAGGCCCCCACTGCGCTCCGCAGCCAGATGGCCACGGAGCGCAGGGAGTCGGCGGGCGGTCAGCGAATTTTGCCGGCTGTGGGCAGCAAGGTTTCCTTGTCGAATGCATCCACGTCGATGACCTTGCGCCGCGCCTGCTCAGCTTGCTGCAATCTTTGCCCATCGTTCGCTGTAACGAGTCCGGACTCGACTGCGGTCTCGAACACCGGTTGCCCCGGCACCGGGTGCAGTGTGTTGTCCTTGAGGGCTTGATGCACCCGCTTGTAAAGCGGCGCGGTCTCGTCCAGCAGGTCGCTGGCGCGTTGCAACATCGCCACCGGGTCGGCCTCGCCTTCGGGGCGGTAGCAACCACTCAGCAGCTCTTCCAGTGCAGGGTCGCCTTTACGCCGACCGATCAATTCGGCGACCTCGGCATCCAGTTCATCGCTTGGCCCGGTGTGGCGGCGACCGAACGGGAATACCAGGACGCGCAGGGCGCAACCGACCAGGCGGTTGGGGAAGTTGTCGAGCAGGCGATCCAGGGCGCTTTCGGCCTGGCCCAAGCTTTCTTCCATCGCCCAGCGGAGCAGGGGCTGCATGTGCGCCGGCGACCCGAGGTCGTGGTAGCGCTTGAGTGCGGCCGAGGACAGGTACAGGTAGCTGAGTACGTCCCCCAGCCGGGCGCTCAAGCGCTCGCGGCGCTTGAGCGCCCCGCCCAGCAGCATCATCGACAGGTCGGCCAGCAGGGCGAAGGCGGCGGCCTGACGGTTGAGGGCACGGAAGTAACCTTGGCTCAAGGTGTCACCTGGCACCGTCTCGAAGCGCCCGAGCCCCAGGTTGAATACCAGCGTGCTGGCGGCGTTGCCGGCGGCAAACATGATGTGCTTCATTAGCAGGTCGTCGAATTCCTTCAGTGCCTGGTCGCGGTCTTCACGCCCGGCCAAAGCCATTTCCTTCAGTACGAACGGATGGCAACGGATGGCACCCTGGCCGAAGATCATCAGGTTGCGCGAAAGAATGTTCGCGCCCTCGACCGTGATGAAGATCGGCGCCCCTTGCCAGTTGCGGCCCAGGTAATTGTTGGGTCCCATGATGATGCCTTTGCCGCCGTGCACGTCCATGGCGTGCTGGATGCATTCGCGCCCACGTTCGGTGAGGTGGTACTTGAGGATTGCCGACAGCACCGAAGGCTTTTCGCCCAGGTCCACGGCCTTGGCGGTGAGCACCCGAGCGCTGTCCATCAACCAGGCGTTGCCGCCGATGCGTGCCAGCGATTCCTGTATGCCCTCGAAGGCCGCCAGCGGCACGTTGAACTGCTCGCGTATGTTCGCATACTGGCCAGTGACCAGGCTGGTGTACTTGGCCGCACCGGTGCCGACCGCAGGCAGGGAAATCGAGCGCCCCACCGACAGGCAGTTCATCAGCATCATCCAGCCCTTGCCGAGCATGGCCTGGCCGCCTATCAGCATGTCCAGCGGCACGAACACGTCCTTGCCGCTGTTGGGGCCATTCATGAATGCTGCACCTAGCGGCAGATGGCGTTTGCCGATCTCCACACCGGGTGTGTCTGTGGGGATCAGGGCCAGGCTGATGCCCAGCGCCTCCTCGTCGCCCAGCAGATGGTCAGGGTCATAGGCCTTGAATGCCAGGCCCAGCAAGGTCGCCACAGGGCCCAGGGTGATGTAGCGCTTTTCCCAGTTCAGGCGCAGGCCCAGTACTTCTTCGCCGTTCCACTGGCCCTTGCAGATGATGCCGGTGTCGGGCATGGCCCCCGCGTCGGAGCCGGCCAGCGGGCCGGTCAGGGCAAAGCAGGGGATTTCGTCGCCGCGAGCGAGGCGTGGCAGGTAGTGGTTGCGTTGTTCGTCGGTGCCGTAATGCAGCAGCAGTTCGGCCGGGCCGAGGGAGTTGGGCACCATGACCGTGGAGGCCAGGTCGCCACTGCGCGTGGCCAGTTTCATCGCAACCTGCGAGTGCGCGTAGGCCGAGAAGCCTTTGCCGCCGTATTCCTTGGGAATGATCAGGGCGAAAAAGCCATGTTGCTTGATGTGCGCCCAGGCTTCGGGCGGCAGGTCCAGGTCCTGGCCGATCTGCCAGTCGCTGACCATGGCACACAGGTCTTCCGTAGGGCCGTCGATGAAAGCCTGTTCTTCTTCGGTCAGTTTCGGTGCCGGGTAGGCCAGCAAGGTGCGCCAGTCGGGGCGCCCGCTGAACAACTCGCCGTCCCACCACACAGTGCCGGCATCGATCGCTTCGCGCTCGGTTTGCGACATGGGCGGCAGGGTGCGCTGGAACCAGCTGAACACTGGGCCGGTAAACACCTTGCGGCGCCAGTCAGGTAGTGCCACCAGGGCGATCTTGAGGGCCAGGACGATCCAGATCAGGGCCAGCAACCAGCCGGGCGCACTGCTGAAAATGCCCATGAGCAGCACATAGGCCGCCATGATGCCGAGAATCTGCAAGGGCGCCAGGCGCCGGTGCGTGAGGTACGCCGCGCCGATCACCAGCACCACCAACCACAACAGCAACATAATCGGTCCTCCTTGGAACCAGGGGGCTTGGGCCGTCCCAGACAGCTTAGACGCAATGCTGTGAACGGCAGCTTCAGAACAGTGACAGGGTGTGGCGGTGGGAGTTTCAGTTCATTTGTTCGTCTGTAACGGCCTCTTCGTGGGCACGCCCGCTCCCACAGGAATACCGGTGGCTTGAGATTGTGCTGATCCTGTGGGAGCGGGCGTGCCCGCGAAGAGGCCGGTACAGGCGGCGAAGGTCTGGAGTAGACTGCACCACCACCGCATTTCATAAGGACGTTGCCATGCTGAAGATCTGGGGCCGCAAGAATTCGAGCAATGTGCGCAAGGCGCTATGGATCGCCCAGGAACTGGGCCTGGATTTCGAGTCCATCGACGCCGGTGGCGCCTTCGGCGTGGTCAATGAGCCGAACTACCGCGCCCGCAACCCCAACGGGCTGGTCCCCATGCTCGAAGACGGTGACCTGACCCTGTGGGAATCCAACACCATCGTGCGCTACCTGTGCGCGCAGTACGGCGCCGAGCAGGGCTGGTACCTGGAAGACCCGCGCCAACGCGCCTTGGCCGACAAGTGGATGGACTGGACCACCTCGTCCTTCGCAGCACCGTTCCGCCCGCTGTTCTGGGGCTTGCTGCGCACGCCGGAAGACCAGCGCGACTGGGTGGCGATCAACGCCGCGCACAAGCAATGCGCCCAGTTGCTTGCCATTGCCGATGAAACCCTGGCCACACAGCCCTACCTGTCCGGTGACCAGATCGGCATGGGCGACATCCCACTGGGTAGCTTCATCTATGCCTGGTTCGAGATGCCCATCGAACGCCCGGCGATGTACCATCTGGAAGCCTGGTATGAACGCCTGAGACAGCGCCCGGCCTACCAGGCCGCGGTGATGACCGCGCTCACTTGAACCTGCTTCGATAGTCATTATCAATAGATGTGACTGTACTTGTGCGGCCTGGCCTTGCACCATTGGCCGCACTCACTGCGCCAGTGACTTTACCTGGCGTGTCCTGCACCTTTTTTCGGTAAATGACCCGCTATGAGTTCCGCCCTGTCCATCCGACAGCTCACCAAGACCTACGGCAACGGCTTTCAGGCCCTCAAAGGCATCGACCTTGATGTTGCCGAAGGTGACTTCTTCGCTTTGCTCGGCCCCAACGGCGCCGGCAAATCCACCACCATCGGCATTCTCTCCACCCTGGTGAACAAGACCAGCGGCACGGTCAACGTATTTGGCCATGACCTGGACCGCGAGCCCTCGGCGCTCAAGCGTTGCCTGGGCGTGGTGCCGCAGGAATTCAACTTCAACCAGTTCGAGAAAACCTTCGACATCGTCGTGACCCAGGCCGGTTACTACGGCATCCCGCCCAAGCTGGCCAAGGAACGCGCCGAGCAGTACCTGACCCAGCTGGGCCTGTGGGACAAGCGTGATGTGCAGTCGCGCTCGTTGTCTGGCGGCATGAAGCGCCGTTTGATGATTGCCCGCGCGCTGATCCACGAGCCGCGCCTGCTGATTCTCGACGAGCCCACCGCCGGTGTGGACATCGAGCTGCGCCGCTCGATGTGGAGCTTCCTCACCGAGCTGAACCAGAAAGGCATCACCATCATCCTCACCACCCACTACCTGGAAGAGGCTGAGCAGCTGTGCCGCAACATCGGCATCATCGACCACGGCACCATCGTCGAGAACACCAGCATGCGCCAGTTGCTGGGCAAGCTGCATGTGGAAACCTTCGTGCTCGACATCAAGCAGGACCTGGCCAGCGCGCCGGTACTGCAAGGCTACCCGTGCCGGCTGCTGACCCCACACACCCTTGAGGTGCAAGTGGAAAAGGACATCGGCATCACCGCGCTGTTTGGCCAGCTGGCGCTGCAGAACATTGAGGTGCAGAGCCTGCGCAACAAGACCAACCGACTCGAGGAGCTGTTTGTGTCCCTGGTGGAAAAAAACCTGTCGAAGGTGGCCGTATGAGTGTGGAACTGCGCACCAACTGGGTCGCCCTGAATACCATCGTCTACCGCGAAGTGCGGCGCTTCTTGCGCATCTGGCCGCAAACCTTGCTGCCGCCTGCAATCACCATGGTGCTGTACTTCGTCATCTTCGGTAACCTGATCGGCCGGCAGATCGGCGACATGGGTGGTTTCACCTACATGCAGTACATCGTGCCGGGGCTGATCATGATGTCGGTGATCACCAACTCCTACGGCAACGTGGTGTCGAGCTTCTTCGGCAGCAAGTTCCAGCGCTCGATCGAAGAACTGATGGTGTCACCGGTGTCGCCGCACACCATTCTCGTCGGCTATGTACTGGGTGGCGTGCTGCGCGGCTTGGCGGTTGGGGTGATCGTGACCATCCTGTCGATGTTCTTTACCGACCTGCAGGTGCACCACCTGGGTGTGACCGTGGCCGTGGTGCTGCTGACGGCCACCATCTTCTCGCTGCTGGGCTTCGTCAACGCCGTGTTTGCACGCAACTTCGACGATATTTCGATTATCCCGACCTTTGTGCTGACGCCGCTGACCTACCTGGGCGGGGTGTTCTACTCGATCAACCTGCTGCCGCCGTTCTGGCAGACCGTGTCGCTGGCCAACCCGGTGCTGCACATGGTCAACTCGTTCCGCTACGGCATTCTAGGGGTGTCGGATATCAGCATTGGCACGGCGATCACCTTCATGCTGGTCGCCACTGCGGTGCTCTACGCGCTGTGCATCCGCCTGCTGGTCAGCGGCCGCGGCATGCGTGCATGAGCAACGGAGCTTGCGCCGGCGCCACTGCCGGCCAATCCACCAGCGCCAGTACAGCAGGGTGGTGAAGTAGGCCACGATGCCCAGCACCACCCCGCACACCACCGAACCCAGCAGGAAGGGCTGCCACACGGTGGCAAGCTGGTCGGTGATCCATTCGAAGGTAAGTTCGTCGGGCAGGGTGCGCGGCGGCACCTGCATCAGCCAGGCGCCGGTCATGTAGGTGACGAAGAACACCGGCGGCATGGTCAGCGGGTTGGTCAGCCACACCAGGCTGACGGCGATCGGCAGGTTGCCGCGTACCGGGATCGCCAGCGCCGCCGCCAGCAGCATCTGCATGGGGATGGGAATAAGCGCCGCGAACAGGCCCACACCCATGGCCCGTGCCACCGAATGGCGGTTCAGGTGCCAGAGGTTGGGGTCGTGCAGCAGCTTGCCGAAAAAGCGTAACGACTTGTGTTCCCGAATGCTGGTCGGGTCCGGCATGTAGCGTTTGAAAAGTCGGCGCGGCATGTAGGCTCCCGGAGCGTTGATCAGGGAAGTATGCCCTTAATCCTGCGCAGCCTCGTTTAGAGTTTGTGACAATTGTTGAGCAAGCATCGCCGGCAATTGGGCTATGCCTCAGGGGGTGATTTACCTTCTGGAGCTCTACCTCATGCGCACAGGGATGTTTGCGCTCGCGCTCGGGCTGTTGTGCCTGGGCCTTCTTCCCGCATTACCATCGGTCGGCTGGCTGCTAGCGCTGGCGGCCTGTGCTGGCGTCAGCCTGTTTACCCGTGTTTGGCCGGTGGGCTGCTTTCTGTTGGGCCTGTGTTGGGCGTGCTGGTCTGCCCAGCAGGCGCTTGATGATCGCCTGGCTGCCGGCCTGGATGGCCGCACGCTGTGGCTGGAGGGCCGGGTGGTCGGCTTGCCGGCACGCACCGCGCAAGGCGTGCGCTTCGAGCTGGAGGCGGCACGCTCGCGGCGGGCCGAACTGCCGCAACGGCTGCAACTGAGCTGGTTTGACGGGCCGCCGCTGCGGGCAGGCGAGCAATGGCGGCTGGCGGTGACCTTGCAGCGCCCGGCCGGGCTGCTCAACCCACATGGGCCCGACCGGGAAGCGCAACTGCTGGCGCGGCGGGTGGGCGCCACGGGTACGGTAAAAGCCGGGGAGCTGCTGGCGCCGGTGACCGGGGGTTGGCGCGATGCACTGCGCCAGCGATTGCTGGCGGTCGAAGCCAACGGCCGGCAGGCTGCGTTGGTGGCACTGGTGCTTGGCGACGGCACGGGCCTGGCCCGGGAGGACTGGCAGACCTTGCAGGCCACCGGCACGGTGCACCTGCTGGTGATCTCTGGCCAGCACATCGGCCTGGTGGCCGGTTTGCTGTATGGCCTGGTCGCCGGACTGGCGCGTTGGGGGCTGTGGCCCGCTCGGTTGCAGTGGCTGCCCTGGGCGTGTGGCGTGGCCATGGCGGCGGCGCTGGCCTACGGCTGGCTGGCCGGTGCCGGTGTGCCGGTGCAGCGCGCCTGCCTGATGCTGGCGGTGGTGTTGCTCTGGCGCCTGCGCTTTCGCCACCTCGGTGCAATGCTGCCGCTGTTGCTGGCGGCGGTCGCGGTGTTGCTGGTCGAACCGCTGGCGGCGCTGCTGCCTGGGTTCTGGCTGTCATTTACGGCCGTGGCCACGCTCATTTTTTGCTTCAGTGCCCGGCTGGGGGGCTGGCGGCCCTGGCAAGCCTGGACACGCGCGCAATGGGTGATCGCCATCGGCCTGTTGCCGGTGTTGCTGGCCACGGGGTTGCCGGTGAGCCTCAGTGCGCCGCTGGCCAACCTTGTCGCAGTGCCTTGGGTGAGCCTGGCGGTGCTGCCATTGGCCCTGCTGGGTACGTTGCTGCTGCCACTGGGCGGGGCAGGGGAGGCGTTGCTATGGCTGGCGGGTGGCCTGCTGGATGGTCTGTTCCGGCTGTTGGCGCTGGTGGCGCAGCAACGCCCGCCATGGGTGGCGCCGGCCCTGCCATTGTGGGCATGGCTGCTGGTGTTGCTGGGTGCGCTGCTGGTGCTGCTGCCCCGCGGCGTGCCTTTGCGCGGGTTGGGTGGGGTCATGTTGCTGGCGTTGTGGGTGCCCAGGGAGCCAGTGCCGTTCGGCCAGGTCGAGGTCTGGCAGCTGGATGTTGGCCAGGGGCTGGCGGTGCTGTTGCGCACCCGGCACCACAACCTGTTGTACGACGCCGGGCCAGCCAGGGGTGAAAGCGACCTCGGGGAGCGGGTGGTGCTACCGACGTTGCGCAAGCTGGGGGTGGGCAGCCTGGACACGATGGTGATCAGCCATGCGCATGCCGACCATGCGGGCGGTGCTGCGGCCATACAGCGAGGGCTGCTTGTCAGGCGGGTAATCGGCGGGGAAGCGCTGGATGATGTGCCATTGCAGCCTTGTGCCAGTGGCGAACACTGGGATTGGGATGGCGTGCGCTTTTCGCTGTGGCGCTGGGCGGACGGGCAGAGCAGCAATGACCGTTCCTGTGTGCTGCTGGTAGAGGCGCAGGGCGAGCGGTTGCTGCTGGCGGGGGATATGGAAGCTGCGGCCGAACGGGCCTGGCTGGCGGACACTGAAGCGCCGCGTATCGACTGGTTGCAGGCACCGCACCATGGCAGCCGCAGTTCGTCCACCGAAGCGTTCATCCGGGCTACTGCGCCGCGTGGGGTATTGATCTCGCGAGGGCGCAACAACAGCTTCGGGCACCCGCATGTGCAAGTGGTGGAGCGGTATGGGCGGCATGGGGTGGTGATGCATGATACGGCGGTGGAGGGGGCATTGCGGCTGGTGTTGGGGCGGCATGGAGAGGTTGAGGGTATGAGGGGGCAGCGGCGGTTTTGGCGGGTTCGAGCTGAGTGAGGGGAGGCAGGCAGGTGCATGCCATGACATTTTCAGCGCCGGTGAGATCGAGCGCCGCCCGCGCGGCGCATCGCGAGCGAAGCTCGCTCCTACGTTTGTTTCGGGCCAGTCACGCCTGTGACAGGCGCGCGCGACCGCCTTGTTGATACGACACGATATCGCGCCATGCGCCAGGCGTTCGCGCGCAAATCCCACAGGAATAACTGGCCCGAAACAGATGTAGGAGCGAGCTTCGCTCGCGATGCGCCGCGCGGGCGGCGCTCGATCGCCCAGGCGCCACACGTGTAACGGTGTACGCCTCCCATCCCTGCACCCCAATTCCCTGACCTCCGGCAGATGAGCCCTCGGCGCGCGTATGGTAGAGTGGCGGCCTTTTTCCAAAGGGGCGTTTACTGTGTGGGAATTGGTCAAGTCCGGTGGTTGGATGATGCTGCCGATCATTCTGAGTTCCATCGCTGCCATGGCTATCGTCGTCGAACGCCTGTGGACCTTGCGCGCCAGTCGCGTCACCCCGCCGCACCTGCTGGGCCAGGTGTGGATGTGGATCAAGGACAAGCAACTGACCAGTGACAAGCTCAAGGCCTTGCGCGCCGATTCGCCACTGGGCGAAATCCTTGCCGCAGGCCTGGCCAACTCGCGCCATGGCCGCGAAATCATGAAAGAGTGCATCGAGGAAGCCGCCTCGCGCGTCATTCACGAACTGGAACGCTACATCAGCACGCTCGGCACCATCGCCGCCATGGCGCCGCTGCTGGGCCTGCTGGGCACCGTGCTGGGCATGATCGACATCTTCAGTGCCTTCATGGGCTCGCAGATGACCGCCAATGCGGCCGTGCTGGCCGGTGGTATCTCCAAGGCCCTGGTCACCACTGCGGCCGGCCTCATGGTTGGTATCCCGGCTGTGTTCTTCCACCGCTTCCTGCTGCGCCGCATCGATGAGCTGGTGGTGGGCATGGAACAAGAGGCGATCAAGCTGGTGGAAGTGATCCAGGGCGACCGTGAAGTGGAAGTGGCCGGAGGCAAGGCGTGAAGTTCCGGCGCAATCGCCAGCGGGAGAACGTCGACATCAACCTGGCGTCGTTGATCGACGTGGTGTTCGTCCTGCTGCTGTTCTTCGTGGTCACCACCACCTTCACCCGCGAGACCCAGCTGCGCGTCGAGCTGCCCGAAGCTGCCAGCGCCGAGAAAGCGCCGGCCGACCAGGACAAGCTGGTGGAGATCACCATCAGCGCCGAAGGCGTGTATTCGGTGAACAACCACCTGCTGCCCAAGAGCGACCTGGCCACCTTGAGCGAGGCCATCGAGCGTGAGTCGGGCGGTGACAACAAGCTGCCGCTGGCCATCAGCGCCGACGGCAAGACCCCGCACCAGGCTGTGGTCACCGCAATGGACGCCGCCGGCAAGCTCGGTTTCAGCCAGTTGCGCATGACCACCGTCGAGGCGGCCCAGGGCACGCCTTGATGGCTTTCGCCGACCGTTTGCTCGCCGCCTGGTACGCCGGGCACCCCGCCCTGGCGCTACTGCGCCCGCTGGAGGCGGTGTACCGCCGCGTGGTCACGCGCAAGCGGGCACGTTTTCTCAGGGGTGAGAGTGCCAGCTACCGGGCGCCAGTACCGGTTATCGTGGTGGGCAACATCACCGTGGGCGGCACCGGCAAGACGCCGATGATCCTCTGGCTGATCGAACACTGCCGCCAGCAGGGGCTGAAGGTGGGCGTGGTCAGCCGTGGCTATGGTGCCAAGCCGCCACAGCTGCCTTGGCGGGTGCAGGCCGACCAGCCGGCCGATCAGGCGGGCGACGAACCGCTGCTGATCGTGCAGCGCACCGGTGTGCCGCTGATGATCGACCCTGACCGCTCCCGCGCCGTGCAGGCGTTGCTGGCCAGCGAACCGCTCGACCTGATCCTGTGCGACGACGGCATGCAGCACTATCGCCTGGCCCGCGACCTGGAACTGGTGCTGATCGATGCCGCCCGGGGCCTGGGCAATGGCCGCTGCCTGCCGGCCGGCCCTTTGCGCGAGCCCGCCGAACGCCTGCAAGGCGCTGACGCGGTGCTGTTCAACGGTGCCAGTGCCGACCGCGCCGATGGCTTTGGCTTTTGCCTGCAACCTTCCGCGCTGGTCAACCTGCGCAGCGGCCAGCGTCGAGCCCTCGACCATTTCCCAGCAGGCCAGCGCCTGCACGCGGTGGCCGGTATCGGCAACCCGCAACGTTTCTTCAATACCCTGCTGGGGCTAAACTGGCAGCCGGTGCCGCATCCCTTTGCGGACCATGCACAGTTCAGTGCCAGCAACCTGGCCTTCAGCCCGCCGCTGCCGCTGGTGATGACCGAGAAGGATGCGGTGAAATGCCGGGCCTTCGCCGCTGACGACTGGTGGTACCTGGCCGTCGAGGCGCAGCCCACGCCGGCTTTCAGCACCTGGTTCGACAACCAGCTGCAACGCCTGCTGCGCAAGCCCTGAGCCCGTTTTCAATTTCCGGCCACCTGGCCTAAAGGAAGCCTCCAATGGACACCAAACTGCTCGATATCCTGGCCTGCCCGATCACCAAGGGCCCGCTCAAGCTCAGTGCCGACAAGACCGAGCTGATCAGCAAGGGCGCCGGCCTGGCCTACCCGATCCGCGACGGCATACCGGTCATGCTGGAAAGCGAGGCGCGCACCCTGACCGACGATGAGCGTCTGGACAAATGAGCCTGGACTTCACTGTGGTGATCCCCGCCCGGCTGCGCTCCACCCGGCTGCCAGGCAAGCCGCTGTTGGCGATTGCCGGCAAGCCGATGGTGCAACATGTGTGGGAGCAGGCGCGCAAAAGTGCTGCCAGCCGTGTGGTCATCGCCACCGACGACACCCATATCCTCGAGGTGTGCCAGGCGTTCGGCGCCGAAGTGCTGATGACCCGCGCCGACCATGAGTCAGGCACCGACCGCCTGGCCGAAGTGGCTGCGCATCTGGGCTTGCCGGCTGATGCCATCGTGGTCAACGTGCAGGGCGACGAGCCGCTGATCCCGCCGGTGATCATCGACCAGGTGGCGGCCAACCTGGCTGCGCACCCAGAGGCCGGCATCGCTACCTTGGCCGAGCCGATCCATGAGCCGGAAACCGTGTTCAACCCCAATGCGGTCAAGGTGGTGAGCGACAAGAACGGCCTGGCCCTGAGTTTCAGCCGTGCGCCGCTGCCTTGGGCCCGCGATGGCTTTGCCAAGGACCGCAACGTGCTGCCGGAAGGCGTGCCGTATCGCCGCCACATCGGCATGTACGCCTACCGCGTCGGCTTCCTGCATGACTTCGTCGGTTGGGGCCCATGCTGGCTTGAGCAGACCGAAGCGCTGGAGCAACTGCGTGCCTTGTGGCACGGCGTGCGCATTCACGTCGAGGACGCCATCGAGGCGCCGGCCGTGGGCGTTGATACCCCTGAAGACCTTGAGCGCGTGCGGCGCTTGCTGGAGGCTTGATGCGCGTCCTGTTCGTCTGCCTGGGCAACATCTGCCGCTCGCCTACCGCCGAAGGCGTGCTGCGCCATCAATTGCAGGCTGCCGGGCTGGCCGACCGGGTGCACGTGGCGTCTGCCGGCACCGGCGACTGGCATGTCGGCAAGGCGCCAGACAGCCGCACCTGCAAGGCGGCGCTGGCGCGCGGTTACGACCTGTCGCCCCAGCGTGCCCAGCAGGTCAAGGCGGCGCATTTTGCCGAGTATGACCTGATCCTGGCCATGGACGAGAGCAACCTGCGCGATCTGCGCGCCCTGCGCCCGCACACCGCCGTGAGCGAACTCGACCTGTTCCTGCGCCGCTATGGCGCAGTGCTGGATGAGGTGCCTGACCCTTACTACGGCGGCGCCGACGGCTTCGAGCAGGTGCTCGACCTGGTCGAGGCGGCGTGCCAGGCACTGGTGCTGGAAATCAAGGGGCGGCTATGACAGTGCCTTGGCAGGAGCAGGTATCACTCAAGCCGTACAACACCTTCGGCATCGACGTGAAGGCGCGTTTTTTCAGCCAGGCGCACGATGATCAGCAGGTGCGCCTGGCGCTGGGCCAGGCGCAGCAGCAAGGCCTGCCGGTGCTGGTGATCGGCGGCGGCAGCAACCTGCTGCTGACCCGCGATATCGATGCGCTGGTGCTGCACATGGCCAGCCGTGGCCGCCGCGTGCTCAGCGACGATGGTGAACACATCGTGGTCGAGGCCGAGGCTGGTGAGCCGTGGCACCCGTTCGTGCAGTGGACACTGGCGCAGGGTTATTGCGGGCTGGAAAACCTCAGCCTGATCCCTGGCACGGTGGGCGCCGCGCCGATGCAGAACGTGGGCGCCTACGGGGTAGAGATCAAGGACGTGTTTGCCGGCCTGACTGCCCTGGACCGCGAGACTGGCGAACTGCATGACTTCGGCCTGGCAGAATGTGCCTTCGGTTATCGCGACAGCCTGTTCAAGCGCAACCCAGGGCGCTGGCTGATCCTGCGCGTGCGTTTTGCCTTGAGCCGCACCCTGCAGGCCCACCTGGACTATGGTCCGGTGCGTCAGCGCCTTGCGGAGCAGGGCGTAACCGTACCGACTGCGCAGGCGATCAGTGATGCCATTTGCAGCATTCGCCGCGAAAAACTGCCAGACCCGCTGGAACTGGGCAATGCTGGAAGCTTTTTCAAGAACCCGGTGGTGTCCGCTGAGCAGGTCGAGCGTATTCGTGCGCAGTACCCGGCCGTGGTGGCTTATCCTCAGGCCGGTGGCCAAGCGAAGCTGGCGGCGGGCTGGCTGATCGAGCAGGCGGGGTGGAAGGGCCATCGTGACGGTGATGCGGGTGTGCACCGCTTGCAGTCGCTGGTGCTGGTCAACTACGGCCAGGCGAGCGGGGCGCAGATGCATGCGCTGGCGCGGCAGATCCAGGCGGATATCCTGGAGCGGTTCGGGGTTGAGCTGGAGATGGAGCCTAACCTCTACTGAGCGTTCGGCTTTGGAGTTGCGGGGTGGCAGACATCGAGCGCCGCCCGCGCGGCGCATCGCGAGCGAAGCTCGCTCCTACGTTTGTTTCCGGCCAATTATTCCTGTGGGTTTTCGCGCGAACGCTTTGGCGAAGGCGGTCGCGCGCGCCTGTCACAGGCTTGACTGGCCCGAAACAAGCGTAGGAGCGAGCTTCGCTCGCGATGCGCCGCGCGGGCGGCGCTCAATCTCATAGGCGATGCGGCAGTAGCGATGAACACAAGAAAAAGCCCCGCCAGTTCGCACTGGCGGGGCTTTTTCATTCAGCCTTGGCGATCAACCGTGATGAGGTTTGTGCTCATCGGCGGCTTCCAGGGCGGGCTCCTCGGAGGCTGCAGCAGCTTGCTGCGCAGCTTTGGCGGCGGCCTCGGCTTCACGCTTGCGGCGGCGCACTTCGCGCGGGTCGTTCGGCGCGCGGCCGTTGGCCAGCATGACAGTCGCAGGCTCGACGACCACGGGTGCAGGCTCGACGACCACTTCTGGCTGGGCTTCGACAACCGGTGCAGGCTGCTCGGCGACCGGAGCGGTTTCAGCCGCGACCGGAGCCTGTTCGATTTCACCTGCCTCAACGGCAGGGGCTTCAACAGGTGCCTCGGCGACGATTGCAGGTTGCGCAGCAGGCGCTTCTTCAGCCACTGGCTGCGGAGCGACTTCTACCACTGGCTCGGCAGTTGCCTCGGCCACGACTACCGGCTGGCTGACAGGTTGCTCGACCACTGGAGCCACGGCAATTTCTTCAGCCTTGGCGACGGCTTCGACCGGCTCGACCTTTTCAGCTTGCTCGACCGGCTGGGCGGCTTCGCTGTTGTCGGTCTGTGCAACGGTGGCGACGTCGGCGGTGGCGCGCTCGGCCTGCTGGTTGGCCTGGGCTTCGGCTTCGGCGCTGATGTTGCTGCTGGCGACAGCGGCAGTCACGGCCCGGCCGGCGGCCAGTTCGGCACCCAGCTCAGTGGCCTGGTGCTGTTGTGGCTGCTCTTCGCTGCCTTCGTCCTCTTCGCCACCGTCGATCAGCTCGCCATTGGCGTTGCGCTGGCGCTCACGACGGTTGCTGC
>Ga0213824_1000567_pt1 | contig 26624 bp, 31 predicted proteins | sample MC6MC0906MG_FD_179892 | JGI IMG/M metagenome (GOLD analysis project Ga0213824, IMG submission 179892) | Enriched soil aggregate microbial communities from Iowa State University, Ames, United States - MC6-MC0906-MG | ecosystem: Environmental > Terrestrial > Soil > Unclassified | place: USA: Iowa...
TGGCGGCCCTGCAGGTTTCCGACATCGTCATCTGCGGCCACTCCGATTGCGGTGCCATGACGGCCATCGCCACCTGCAAATGCCTGGACCACATGCCCGCAGTGGCCGGCTGGCTGCGCTACGCCGAATCCGCACGAGTGGTAAACGAAGCCCGCAACCATTTCGGCCCGCAGGCCAAGGTCGAGGCCATGGTGCGCGAAAACGTGATCGCCCAGCTTGCCAACATCCAGACCCACCCCTCGGTGCGCCTGGCCCTGGAAGACGGCCGCGTGACATTGCATGGCTGGATCTACGACATCGAAAGCGGGCTGATCGAGGCCTTCGATGGCAGTACCGGCACATTCGTATCCCTCGCCCACAACCCCGAAGTACACGCCGTTTCCCATCAACCCAAGCGTGTTGCCTAAGTATTTTTCAACCAAGGAGAAACACCATGATCCAATCGCAAATCAGCCAGAACGCCCGCCTTGCCCTGAGCGAAGTCATCCTTCTGGCCAAAGCCCGCAAAGACCTGTCGTTCTCCCAGATCACCGAAGGCACCGGCTTGTCCGAAGCGTTCGTCACCGCAGCACTGTTGGGCCAGCACCCGTTGCCGGCGACCGCCGCCCAGGTGGTGGGTGACAAGCTCGGCCTCGACGCGGACGGCATTGCACTGCTGCAGACCGTGCCACTGCGCGGCAGCATTCAAAATGGCGTCCCGACCGACCCGACCATCTACCGCTTTTACGAGATGTTGCAGGTGTACGGCACCACCTTGAAGGCGCTGGTTCATGAAAAGTTCGGCGACGGCATCATCAGTGCCATCAATTTCAAGCTGGACATCCAGAAAGTCGAAGACCCCGAGGGTGGCTCGCGCGCGGTGATCACCCTGGATGGCAAATACCTGCCCACCAAACCGTTCTGATCTGGCCGCAACACATGGGCTCGGCCGCAATGTTGCGGCCGAGCCCCAACCTGAAGGTGATCAAAAATGAAAGCGTTGTTCGCATTGATACTAGGCGGGCTGTGCAACGTGGCGATGGCGACCGACGTCGAGCAGCAGGTCGAGCAGGCACCGGTTGAACAATACAGCTACTCCCGGCACCTCGATATCGCTCGCGTCATTTCCATGAGCCAGGTACCTGATGTCTGCGAGGTGGTACCCGCTCGCATGACGTACGAAGACTCCCAAGGCAATGAGCATGTGCTTGAGTACCGCGTGATGGGCAATGGCTGCTCGAATAACTGAGCCCGGCCTTCCCAGCGCGGCAGCACTCTATATGAGGACTGAAGTTGATGGACCTTATCTTTCGCAATGTACGCATTGACGACGCCCAGCCACTGGTAGACGTGGCCGTGCAAGCAGGCAGAATCGCCGAGATCGCGCAACACATCGCCACCACCGCAGCGCACGAAATCCAAGGCGACGGCAAAGTGCTTGTTGCCGGGTTTGTCGAAGGCCACCTGCACCTGGAAAAAGCCAACGTGATGCACCGCAAGGCCAACCGTTCCGGCACCTTGAAGGAAGCGATCGCCGTCACCGCCGAACTGAAGCCCACACTGACCCGTGAGGATATCCGCGAACGTTCGATCCAGGTGCTGCGGGCACTGGTTCAGGCCGGTACCACGCATGTACGTGCCCATGCCGAGTTCGACCCCGCCCAAGGCTTCACCGGGCTCGAAGTGGTGCTGGAGTTGCGCGAGCAGTTCCGAGAGGTGATCGACATCCAGGTCGTGGCCTTTCCGCAAGAAGGCATTCTCAAGCTGCCTGGCATGCAGGCCATGATGGCCCAGGCAATGGAGATGGGCGCCGATGTGGTGGGCGGCATTCCCTACAACGACGTGTCGCCGCTGGAGCACATTGATTTCGTCTTTGACTTGGCCAAGCGCTACGGCAAAGACATCGACTTGCACCAGGACTTCGCCGATGACGCCGAGCACATGACCATCGAGTACGTGGCACGTCGAACCATTGCCGAAGGCTACCAGGGACGGGTCTGCGTTGGGCATCTGACCAGCCTGGCCGCCGCCTCGCCAGCGCGACAGGCACAGGTGATTGCGTTGCTACGTGAGGCCGACATCAGCGTGATGTGCCTGCCCGCCACCGACCTGCACCTGGGGGCTCGGGGTGACAGTCACAATGTCAGACGCACCCTGACACCGGTGCGTGCACTGCGCGACGGCGGTGTCACGGTTTGCCTGGCCACCAACAACATCCGCAACGCATTCACACCGTATGGCACTGGCGACCTGCTGCACATTGCGCAACTGGCCATTCCCGCGTGCCACTTGGGCGGCGCGGATGATCAGGCCACCGTGTTGTCGATGCTCACGACAAACCCTGCCAAAGCCTTGGGCTTGAAACGCCACGGTTTGGCGGTGGGCAATGATGCCGACCTGGTGATGGTGGATTGCCGGGCTGTGGCCGATGTCATTCTCGACCTGCCGACACGGCTGGTGGTACTCAAGCGCGGCAGGGTGGTGGCAACCGCTGAGCACCGCAGGTCAGTCGCATTCTGAGGCCATCGGAGAGTGTTCCAGGGCATGCTCACCCTGCGTCTCCCAGCCCATTATGCGAAGCCTTTTCTATCCATCTCCGATACTGGCGAGTACGAACGGCCATGGAGAGCTGTTGCAAGATCAGCGCGCGTACTGGTGAAACACTCGGGTCGGGCTTTTTGGCTCGGCTGAGTTTGCGCAATTGATACTTCACTACTGCCATGTTCGCCAAGGCTGCCAGGGCTTTGTTTTTCCAGGTGATCGGCTGCAATTGCGGGGCATTGTCCTTGCCCTGCAGCCAGTCACGAGGCAAATGCGGGTCGATGGCCAACGCGGTTCCGATGCCCACCATGTCCACACCACGCTGCACGACGCTTTCGGCTACCGGGCGGCGACGTATACCGCCGGTGACCATCACCGGCATCCTGGCAACGGTCTGGATATCACGGGCGAACTCGACGAAATATGCTTCGCGAGCCAGGGTACGGCCATCGCGCGCGTCACCTTGCATGGCCGGTACTTCGTAGCTGCCTCCCGACAACTCCACCATATCCACGCCCAGGTCGTTGAGCCACCCAACTACCCTTTTTCCGTCATCGGCGGTGAAGCCTCCGCGCTGGAAGTCAGCCGAGTTGAGCTTGACCGCCACTGCAAAATCCGCAGAAACCACAGCCCTGACCGCCTTGACGATTTCGAGCAACAGGCGTGCCCTGTTTTCCAGAGCCCCGCCCCACTCGTCCGTCCTCTGGTTGGTCAACGGCGACAGGAACTGGCTCAGTAAATAGCCATGGGCAGCGTGGATTTCCACGCCAGTGAACCCTGCGCGCTCGCCGAGGCGTGCGGTATTCGCAAAGCGCTGGATAACCTCTTCGATCACGCCAGGGGTCATTGCATACGGCGTGACAAAATGCTTGGACATCTTGCCAAGCTCCAGCGGCACGGCTGAAGGTGCCCAGGTTTTTTGCCCAAGGTTGGCCTGCATCTGCCGGCCTGGGTGATTGATCTGCAACCAGAACTGCGCGCCGCCGGATCGCCCCACACGCGCCCAGCGCTTGAACTTGTGCAGTTGCTGATCGTCCTGCAACACCACGCCGCCCGGTCCGGTCATGGCGCGGCCGTCGACCATCACGTTACCGGTAATGATCAGGCCGGCCCCGCCGTCGGCCCATGCTTGATAGAGGCGCATCAGTGCTTCGGAAGGCGCCTGATCGGCGTCCGCCATGTTCTCTTCCATGGCGGCTTTGGCGATTCGGTTCTTGATGGTCGAACCGTTGGGAAGTATCAGGGTGTCGAACACATTCATGGAGCAGTCCTCAACTGGGTATGAGGCCACCATAAGATTAAAGTGAACTTTAAGGTCAAGACCTTTGTTTTGGGGGGGCAGCCTGTCAGGCCTCGGAACCTTGGCGAGCGTTTTTTCTCAAGGAAGGACTCACCGAACGCTTGCCTGAAGCTTGGCCAACCCCTTCTTCACGTAAACGATTCATCAACATTTGCGCATTTTCCGCACACGCCATACCTTGAGGTTTACCCTCAATACCCTCGATGACGAGCAGAAGTTGCGCTTTGTTCTGGGCTAGCCGTTGCTGTAGAACGCCGATTTCCTCAACCTTCTGCTTGAGGCCGCTGAGCAACTCATCGTGCTGCCAGCCGCTGGCATTCATCGGCATCAGTTGGCGGATTTCGTCCAATGAAAAACCCGCCGCCTGCGCCCCGGTGATGATCTGCAGAACCCACTGGGTATCAGGCGCGTAGTCCCTGTAGCCATTTGCTTTGCGCTCGACAGATCTGATCAAGCCGCTTGCCTCGTAGAACCGGATGCGTGACGGTGCCAACCCGCTGATTTTCGCCAGTTCGCCAATTCTCATAACCCACCCTGAAAATGCTATCGACCCTGAGTTGACTTTAAAGCTGGAGTCATCGGTCAGCCAAGCGAATCAGTATTGCCTGGGCCCGCCTACGTCATATTACTTTCACTGCGCGGCCGATGAACTTGACCGGGCCTGTTGGAGCACCAGTAGGAGAGCCCCCCGCTTTCTCAAGGGTCAGCTCGAACAACTGGTTCGGCTCAAGCGCAGGCAAGCGCCTCAGCGGCACGCGGTACTGTTCGCCCGGTTTGACCAACCCCAGCGAAACAGGTGCGCGCCATTGCTCGCCCTTGGTCCAGAACTGCAAGGTCATGCCTTCGGGCACATCGTCCACGCCAAGGGGGATCAGTTCGATCATGCTCGCATCGTTGGCTTGCACTACCCAACCCGGGGCCTGGCCCGACGGCGCCACGAGCACCACCATGTAGGTGGTCACAGGCGGTGCCTTGGTCAACAGCGCCAAGGCCAGAAGCAAGCTCGCTGCAAGCCCCGCAGCGCTCAAGCCCTGCCAGAGTCCAAGCCGCTGCCACCAGCCAGCGCGTGGATGCCTGGGCGGGTAAGCCTCTTCAAGGCTGCGCTCGATCCGGCCCCACAAGCGGTGGCTTGGCGTGATGGGTTCAACCTGCGTGGTCAGTTCGAGCAGTCGCGCCTCCCAGGCATCAACCGCGGCTCGTACGGCCGGCTCCGTTTTCAACCGGTCCTGCATGGCAGCACGCTGCTCGCCACTCAAGGTACCCAGCACATACTCGGCTGCCAGGTCGTCCAGGTCCTCGGCGCTGTCATCACCTGGGGTACGCTTCATGTCATGCACTCCCGCAGGGCCTTCAGGCTTCGCTTGATCCATGCCTTCACGGTGCCCAACGGCGCACCCAGCAGGGTTGCGATTTCGGCATTGCTGCAACCGTCCACATACGCATGCAGGATGCAACGCTGGGGAGAGGGTTGCAGTTGCTCAAGGCAGCGATAGATTTTCGCCGAACCTGACCACAGTTGCAGGTCGTCCAGCTCCGGGGCCAGGGTTACAGCCGCGATCATGCCAGGCTCGCCCAGGTCGGTTTCCCAGCGGCCGTCACGCACGAAGTTCAGCGCCAGGTGACGGGTGATGCTGTACACCCAGCCTCGGGCTGAACCGCGCGATGGGTCATAGCTGGCAGCACGTGTCCAGATACGCACAAAGGCATCGTGAACGATGTCCTCCGCGCTCGCGTGATCGCGCACGATGCGCCGTGCGACGCCCAGCAAACGTGCCCCCTCATGCTCATAGAGCGCCTGCAAGGCGTGGCGGTCTCCTTGGGCACAAGCGGCAAGACAGCCCTCGAAATCAAATGGAACAACGGGCGAATTCAAAATGGGGCGTTCCTTCATCATGAAACCTGGACGGTGCCCTGGCTTAGCGGCCTGGGGCACGTCCAGCAGCGTAGATGATCAATCGCTGGCGTGCCGCTCAAGCCCTCGTCACTTGGCGGACCAGAACACGTAGTCCGCCTGGTACTTGACCATCTGCTGCGCGCCTTTGCTCTGCGCCGTACAGTCCACAGAAGGCGCTACGCCACCGCGCGTCGCCAGGCGCTGGATATAGCTGACCCCTTGCATCGCGCCCTTGCCCTCGGCAGGGTTGGCCTTGACCAGTTGATACGGGATATCGCCTTTGGCCGCCGGGGCGACGGCAAGCTGGGTGCCGGTCACTTTCGAACCGTCCTTGGCCTGCCAGGTGGCCGGAGGACCAAAATAGTCACCTACAGGTTTGCCGCTGCGATCATTGAGCACCGCCTTGGGGCCGACGAAGATCCACTCCGTCTGGCCTGGCGCATTGGCCTTGTCGCGGCATTCGTAGGTGATCTCACCGACACCGACGGTTTCCAGCATTATGGCGTGGCCATCGGGAACCTTGACCGCCTCCGGGACGCCCGACTGGGCATGGGCGGGGGCAGATGCCAGTACAAGGCAGGCGGCGAGCAGGGAGAAAGCGGGCTTGATGATCATGGGGCGAACTCCGTGGGGGTCATGGGTCAGGCAATCACCGACTGCCTGATAAGAACTACCCATCGGGTGCCGTTCTGGATGCACCGGCTCAACAATAATTTTGCATGCTCGTTATCGATACCGTGCTGACAGCGAAGCAGGTGTACAGGCGTGCCACGGTCGACTGATCACGCCGGGGCGGTTACGCTGGCGTTTTCCACCTGCACGGAAGCGCCAGTGAAAGAGGCATACCAAGGAAGCTGCTTGTGCGCAGCGGTCAGTTACCTGCTGCTTACCACGCCAAAAGCTGTGAGCCACTGCCATTGCAGCCAGTGCCGCAAAGGCCACGGGGCAGCATTCGCTTCATACGGCAGCGTTCCCCGCAGCATGCTGCGCATCCTTCGTGGCGCCACGAGTATCAAGACCTATGCGTCTTCGCCGACAGTGGTGCGGGAATTTTGCGTAGAGTGCGGCTCGACCTTGTTCTGGTCACGCTCCGAAGGTGAGTTTGCCGACTGGGTTTCGATAGCACTGGGCACGCTTGATACACCGTTCCTGCCCAAGAAGCAGAAACATCTGCACGTCGACTCTGCTGCCCCTTGGTGCTTTCCGCTCATCCCGTCTGATTGCAAGAACAGATCAGTTGACCGCTGAGCTCAATGCAACGGCGCTGCCATCCACGGTAGCGTCAGGATAATCCGCAACAGAGCAATCACGGCTAGGCACCTCGATGCCTGAACAACGGATGCTAGCGCTCACCGCACCTTCCGGAGACTTCGCTCGTTGACTGACTCACAGCACAGCCCTGCCTATGCAAAACGGTTCGAAGCCGTGCTTGCCTACATCGACAGCCACCTCGAAGGTGACCTGTCGGTGAATGCCCTGAGCCGCATCGCCAACTTTTCGGCGTTTCACTTTCACCGGCAGTTCACGGCATACATGGGCGTTCCGGTTTCACGGTATGTGCAACTGATGAGGCTTCGACGTGCGGCGCACCAGCTGGTCGCCTCGCCCGCAACACCCGTTCTGGACGCCGCATTCGGCGCCGGCTTCGAAAGCCCCGAAGCCTTTTCCAGAGCGTTCAAGCGTGCGTTCGGCATGGCGCCGAGCGTGTTCGCCAAGGCGCCGAATTGGCAGGCATGGAGTGCGGTATTCGTTGTTCCACGCCTTTGCAGGAGTATCACCATGCAGATCCGTATAGTCGAGTTCGCCGAAACCCGCGTGGCCGCGCTCGAACACCGAGGGCCGCCCAGCCTGGTCGGTGAAAGCGTTGCGCGTTTTCGCCAATGGCGCATAAACAGCGGCCAGTCGCCGGTGGCCAGCAGCCGCACCTTCGGCATCCCCTACGACAACCCCGACACCACCCCTCCCCACGCCTTTCGCTTCGCCGTTTGTGGGGAGATGGACGAGGCTGTGCAGCCCAATGAGTTCGGTGTGCATGAACGGGTTATACCGGCGAGCCGTTGTGCCGTGATTCGGCATAGCGGCTCGCCTGACTACATTGGCGAAACCATCTACCCGCTGTACCGGGACTGGTTGCCGTCGAGCAATGAAGAACTGCGCGACCATCCGTTGTTCTTCCATTATTTGAGCGTGCATCCGGAAACGCCGCTGGAGCAGTGGGAAACGGATATCTATGTACCGCTGAAGTAGGCCAAAGTTCGCCTTGGCGGCAGGCCACGGCCTGCTCGCTTGCTGCGCCCCTAGCGCAAGGACAACATCATGGTCAGCGGCGAAAAATCGGGACAGCGAGCAAAACCGGCCTTGCGGGCATAGAAATCGCCAAGCGGTTAATCAAGCGGATGAACCAGAATCGCCGACGAAGGGGCTTGCTCAGCTCCACGGGGCGGGTTTCGACATGACCTTCTCTAGGCACTTGTTATCCTTTAACGCGTTCTGCACCAGTGCCTGCTCAAAGCGGTCGAAGGCTTCGTCGCTGAGAAGATAAACCTGACGGTCCATGATCACCTCTTCTGCTCGCCGGCAGGCAGCATCCAGGATGAAGCTGGTTCTGTCCGTTTCCAGCAGCTCTACCGCCGCATCGATCAGGCTGCGTCTCTTGGTATCCACTCGCATGTTGATCGGTACGGGCTTATCACCCTCGTTGATTTGAGCCGACATGACTATTTCTCCATAGCTGTGGAGCGATCTCCACACAGCGACGGTACCGGCACGTCTAGCTAACGTGTACACGCGTGTATCAATTTGACTTACAAGCGCATGTTGGCCGTAGAGCGAGCGGTCGACCTGTTACCAGACGGATACCAAGCTGTCTTGGTAAACTAGCCAACACCCAGGGCAAGCGCAGATCCTTTTTGTTGCCAGCATTTGCTAAGCCGCCCCCTGCAATTTGCTGCTACGCCCCAAAATCCAGCATCCGGTACCGAAAACGTTGAACGATATGACCGCTAATACAGGCTCTAACCCAACAACCACGCGCCCTGAGCCGTCACGCCGCTTCAGCGTTGCACCTATGATGGATTGGGGCATCATTTCCTAAGTGCCAATATCTGTAAGGCTTACAGCTGTGCTCGGCTGCGCATGTACCAATTTTGTACCACCCACCTGCACACTCTCAGTTCGCTTTCGGCCAGTTCATCCACGAACGCTGGGCTAAATCCCCCTTTTGCAAGGGTCCGCTTTCGACCCTTAGCGGCCTTTAGACAGTCGGCAGAAATGAATCAGAAGCAGTCGATGCTTAAAAATTTAAGTGAACACTCAACTTGAACCTAACGACGAACACTTCGTATCAGAAAATTCGAAAATTGAGTGACAAGTTAAGCACCCGCTGGAGAGCCGTCATCTTTAATTTCTTTCGCATTGTAATAGCGCCCTTTCGTATCAGATAAGCTCTGCCAATCGCCAAGCTTTACGGTGAATCCAGCTTTTAAGAATTCCTTTCCGACTAGGTGCAAGTAATCTGTGTCAGCTTCGAATGTACCTAGTCCGAGTACCTGTCGGCCTACGGCGGTAAGCATGTAGACCGCGAACTCGACAGTTTTAGAAGCGTCATTATGCTCAAGAATGAGTGCCTTGTTATGAGAGACTAAGGCACGAACAAATCTATCTGGTGCAGCTGACGGGTAATTTTGTGTGAGCCCAAGAGCTTCCACACCTGAAATCACTCCCAAGTCTTGCATTTCTAGAAGCGTGCCAAAGGGAATGCCCTTAGACTCCAAGTACGCATTCTGGCTTCGAGCAATGCAACCGCTGATGACATAGCCTGCCAGTTTACTAATCGTCTCGGCTTCTGATTTGGAGAGCGTTTTCAAAAACTCCAACGTCCGAATCGAGTACCTACCAGGAGCTTTCACTTCACCAGCCAAAACGCTACCCCACAGCCGCTGTAGATCCTCGGTAGAAACCTTGCCAGCATGCTCACGCCACGTGAAGAGCCAATCGTCATCAACAGGACGGTCTGACGGAACTTCCTGGTCGACTGAAAGTTGCTCCTCAGCAAATAGTATAGCTTTCGTTGCGTTTATTTCTGAGCGAGCCGCTGCTGCTGCGGAAGCTCTGCCGCCATACTCTACGGCTTTGGACAACCCGAGTGTTGGCTCAATGCGCTCATCCATGTCAGATAGAATATCTATAGAGCTCGTTGGTAGCAAAGTTCCGTCTGAGCGAAGTTGTTTCTTGCCGGACCGGATATCAGCAGCATCCGCTTCAGCTTGTGCTAGCATCAGAATTTCATGTCGACGAATTTCGTTTCTTGCCCGTCCCTCGCGCCCGACCTGCCACGGTGCAAGCAGCGAGCCGATGCCTTTGTCTGCTAAAGTCTCCCATAGTTTTATCACAAGCTTCTCGCCGGGAAGGTCCATGTCAACTCCTATTGATTAGTATAATTCGGCGACCATACTGCTGAATATTCTGGACACTGGTCCACCTAGCAGTGGCTGCATTCGAAGCACGTGGAGATCTGCCCGGAATGCCTATTTGAAAACCTGGAAAACCCCGCAAGGTTCACTTTAACAACTAAATGCTGTGTGTGGGTAGGGCTCAGGCTCCGTTCCTGCACGGTTCCAGCTGCAAGCAGCCTGTTAATGAATCGATGGCCGTTGCGAATAGTAGCTTTCACCGTCCGCTATGGGTCGAAAGCGGACCCTTGTGCTAAAACCAAAGCACTGACCGATTGTGCTGCAGTAGGAACATGAAAAGGCGCCCAAGCCCCACAGTAACAGGGCTTGGGCGCTTTTTTTCCTCCTGACATCCACATGTGCATTGGCATAGATTGGCATTGATTAGCGCATGGTTTGCCCCATTTTTGCCCCAAGAATAGACCTGAGTTCGAGCACAGAGGCCGAGCCGGACCTTGCACTGATCCTGCCTAAACAGGTGATAGGGATTTGAACCCGCCCGCTCTGCATGGAAGGCCGCTTTAGGCCCGAAAATACGGCCACCAACCGTGGCTATGAAGGCTCATTCCGGTCTGATCCGGCCCGGGTTCTGCCCTAAATTTGCCCTAAAACTAGCCGACCTTTCCCAACTCATCGACGCGCCGTATACTGTTCATCCATACAGCAAAACGGTGACTGTCATGACTTCTCACACTACTGCCCGGCAACCACTTCGCCTCAATCTGGACGAGCACCAGATCGAAATAGTCGAGGGGATCGTGGATCATCAGCCATTGAGTTTTGCTGCAATTCATTGCGGCCCAGCTCGCGTGCTGTTGGACTGGAGCATTGAGGATCTGAGCTCAACATCCGGCGTTTCTCCTCAGGCAATCCAGCGGCTTGAGGCGGGAGGAAACCTCAATTCAATCAGCATGCAGGCAGTGGCATTTGCATTTGAGGCAGAGGGGCTAGTGTTCTTCCCTGGCCATCCTCCACTCAGAGGTGAGAACTGTCGCGGATCGACGAAAAACCCTCGCAGCCGCTCTGACTATCACCTACTGGAGTAGCTAGACATGCGCCCGCAATACAGTCTCTCTGCCGGAGAACTGGCACCCGGCCTGGTGCTACCCCCTGAAATCCAAAGGCGTCTACGATTGGTACTTGGATCGATCGAAGCCGCCTGCAGCCCCGTGAACTGCCTAATTGCACAAGCTACCGCCCAAGGGGTTTGTCTCGGCTTGGACATAGGCCATGTGCTTGCTCAATGCGATCTCGAGCGAGTAGAAATCTTGATCGACAACACCGCCGACCGGCGAATGGCCGAGCTGGCTGACGATACCGGCCTTAACCAATCCGCTCTGACATGCCGATGATGGATTAGACACAGTCTTCTCATAGCTCAGGTTCGTACCAGCCTGCAAGCACGGCAAGCACCTCCAGTAACAATTTTGTACCATCCGGACGCCGCCACGAGATGGGGCCCTCGAGCCATCCTCGGCGTGGCTTAGTACACCAAACGAGCGGCACCGAGCCTATTTCCGGCTCCCTGGCCGCTGTCATCACAAGTACATGGCTCAGGCTCCATGTAGACGTTTCAAATCATCAGGGTTATCTTCCAGACACCTTTTGATGCCGAAGGGACACGGCCCCTTCGGAGTAGACTTTTTCCGCTTCAGGTATAGGCACTTGATCAATCCACCCTTTTTAGCCTTGAAGCGAAGGGCCGAGGAACTGCATTCCTCCGCCTGTCGCGAAATGCCCGTCAACCCAGAGTGTGGCGGACTACTGCTATTCTATGCAGCTGAATGCTCTCTTAAAGCCGCATATATGTATAAAAATAACCTCCGACATACTGGCGAGCAACGAGGCCAATACAAGGCTGCAAGAAGCTTTGTTCACAACCTGAAAGACCTTGTAACGGCTCTCAACATCCCTGCCGCATCCTTACCGAAAACACCCGAAGTCTTTCTGGTTCGGAATGGTGAGAGAAACGAAATTAGCGATCTCCATCAAGCCTGGAGATATGGCGAAAAAATCAGAGAGACAGCCACGATTATTCAGTGGCTCACCAAACTAATTGAATGGTGCAAGAAAAACACATGACCATTGACCAAACTCCGATGACATGGATGGACGTAGCGCGTCGATTCGCATCTGTTTCGCTTTGCGATTCTAATACTCCCTCAGAAGTCATACGAGCGAGAGTAGGTTGGTTCGGGCTGATCATTGAAGTAATGAAAGGCACAGATCAGCAAAAAATTTTTGATTGGCTGGAAAATCTATTTCCTTCGCGCTTGCGACTGGAACCACTTTCATTGGAGCTGGAGGGTCCAAGTCATAATGGACTGGACATCGAAATCCTCGAAGAGGAAGCTGAGCCTCACTACAGGCAATCTTTTGGCATAGTAGATGGCATCATAGAATTCTTACCATCTCCATCTATAAAACAGGTTGAGCGCCCTGTTCCAGTAGTCGCTGCTCTAAGTGTTAAAGGGGGCACTGGACGGACAACGACAGCAATTGCGTTTTCTCTTCGTTGGGCCGAGCTGTCTGATGGACCGATATTACTCGTTGATGCCGACCTAGAGGCACCTGGAGTTAGCTATCTATTCGAAAGCTATGCCGGCACTCCAAAAATTTCCCTCGAGGATATTATCACCCTTGCTCACTCAGAAGAATCAGATGGCGCACCCGAGACTATAGCGTTTGCCGCGGAACGCCTCAAAGATCATGCCATCAGCGGCAATTTGATCATCCTGCCACTGAGGCGAAATATTGACGAGCTTGCCAGCTCTTCCATCCGCCCGGAGCACCTATCAACGCCCGAGCAGCCTTTTGCGCTTGCCGACATTCTTTCTAAAATCGCCGCACAACTCGGCTGTGCGGGCGTTGTAGTCGACGTGCGCGCCGGCCTTGTTCCCCTAGGCGTAACTATGGCGATGGACCCCAATGTCTCACCTATCATAGTAACTACGTTGGCAGATCAGTCGATAAGGGCTACATCAGGGCTAGTAAAATTCTTGTCGCGTGAAATAAAGCGCCAAGGGGGCTGGCTGCGCAAACCACTGGTAGTGATAAATCGCGTACCCGCAATATTCAAACAGGCTGGGCTAGACAAAAAGCTTATTGAACCGTTAACAACAGAGCTTATGGCAAGCCTAGTGCCCGATACCTCTGAATCAATCTCAGCACAATCTGATATCTTCGGCGACGAAGTGGAGCTGGAGCCATTCATCCAAGTTGAAGTCCCAGAACTGCCCGACATACAAGTTTCCTCTAAGGAATGGGAAACGTATACGACGCAAATTGCTGGGAGTGGTTTCTCGAAAATAATTGGCTCAGGTATAGACCATTGGATCTCAACGGAATTGAAGACCAACCTTGCCAATGCGACGGACAAGCCAACGCTTTCAAAAGAAGTAGGGGCCGAGCAAGCGCGACGCGTGCTCTCAACTTTCGCGAATCAATTAATAGCCGCTGAAAATGCGGAGGGCGAAGTACCTAAGCCGCTAGTAACGCAATCCCTCGCGGCGCTGGCACAAAGATTTCAGTCCGAAGTACCTATTGCAGTAAGCGAAGGTGCCAAAGGCACCGGCAAAACTTTGGCGGCACGATATTTTATTTCTCAACGGCACTGGAACACCGCCGTCAAAGAACTTGTTAATAAATCCGGCGCCATCAACGCCCCCCTCTTGCCAATTTGCGCTTCGATTCAATCGAGCGCAAATTTCCAAACCGAGATTGATGCCGCTCGAACTGCAGCATCTCAAGAGCTATGTTTTGGCACACCTATAACCTCTTATGAAAGCACCTCTTGGCTCAAAGAGGAACTTAGAAAAAACCACACAGAGCAGGAATGGGTAGGCTTATGGCTGGATTTAATAGCTTGGTGCTCAGGATACCAAGTCAATAAATCCGATATAGGAAGCGAGTTTCTTGAGCACTTAAGGACCACTGGCAAGACATTTATCGCTGTATTTGAGGGATTGGAAGAGCTGTATAGTTCCGCGACCGACCCGGGAGTGGATAAAGCTATGCGTGCAATCCTAGTATCTCTTCCTCAGAGACTAAGATCTGAAGCTCGACGTCCACTGGGCGCACTGATTTTTGCCCGACGAGATACAGTAGAAGCTGCTGTCAAACAAAATCTTGATCAGTTTCGCCGTGAGTATTCGCCATTTGCTCTTTCATGGACTGAAGATGACGTCCTTGAACTTGCTGCATGGCTGTCGACCCAATCTGGAGCCATACCCAATCTTTGGACCAGTGATTTCAACATCATTAGCTCAGCGGAAAAAGCCGCTCGCCTTGAGAAATTGTGGGGAAGCAAGCTGGGGCCAGATGATATTCCAGGAAAGCGTACAAGAGAAGCCTATACTGCCACTTGGATTATTGCAGTACTTTCCGACTTACGCGGAAGGCTAGTACCGAGAGACCTAGTAAGGTTTCTTGCTAGCGCAGCCAGCCAGTCATTTGAAGCTGGTGAAGAATCAACTTTTGCTGGACGCCTTTTATCCCCGCGTGTTCTAAAAAATGCTGTGGAACCGACTAGCAATGCAAAGGTAAAAGAAACCGAAGAGGAAATCTCAGAACTCAAGCCAATTTTCGGAAAATTCCGAACCAGAGCCGAAGAGGTTGCAGCGCCGCTGACCACTGAGTCTCTTACAGAAATCGGAATCAGCGACTCAGAACTTGAGACTTTGACGAGGCATGGCATTGTGTATGGCGAAACTGCGCCTTACGAGGTACCGGAGTTGTACCGTCGTGGTTTAGGGTTGCGACACACCGGTGCCCGCAGAAGCGTAGTAAACCTTTATAGGAAAGCCCGTAAAAATTAACCGCAATGTGTCGAGCTCCGCGACTCAAAACCAATCGGGGTCGCGGGGCACCACGCTGTTAGACGCTCGGATCGCACATCTCGGTGCGTGTAATCATGCGCACCAGCATATTCTTGCACACCCCGATTGTGCTGGAGTAGGAACAGAAAAAGGCGCCCAAGCCCCACAATAACAGGGCTCGGGCGCCTTTTTTCATGCTGACATCCACATGTGCATTGGCATAGATTGGCACTGAATGGCGCATGGTTTGCCCCATTTTTGCCCCAATGATAAACCTGAGTTCGCGCACGGAGGCCGAGCCGGCCCATGCACTGATCCTGCCTACCACCCCATATCCACTTGTTAAAGGAGACCCAGAATAACCGTGGGACTCTAAATCTAAGATAAAATTCAATAAAGGATGCGACATGCGAATTGAGGAAGAATATCGAAGATCGGGATTTTTTTGGATTCCGGGAGAAGAACACAATAAGATCCCTGGCAAGCTTTCAGTAACTGACGGGGGAGTTATTGAACTCGAGATAATCGGCCACTTCAACAATGATATAAACTCACTTCAGGATTACAAACTCCCCCGGATAGTAGGCGACGTAGAAAAAGATGGCTTAGTTACGCTTGATAATTGCTTTTACAAAAACAAAAATATTGCATTTGGCGGCATTTCCAAATCGCTTGTCGCGGTTAATAAGATGCTGGCCGGCGCAGCATGGGACATCGACGAACCGATAACTTTCAACACTTTTCACTTTTCGATTGATTGCCTTGAAGAATGGGTGGGGATAAGCGGTATAAAAATCAGCACCGACCACATTAACAAGCGCTCCGCGATCGTATATCAGTCGCCTAAAAATATATCTTTGCCACTTAATAATGGCATAACCCTAGAAATATGCTTCTCATCTAGATTACCAGCACAAGCCAATACTGCGGAAGCAACAATAAGCCAGAAAGTGCATTTTAAACTAATCTCACCAAAGCTGATTGAATTAGATGAATTTACGACCGCAGCCTTCAAAATTACGAATCTGATGTGCTTTGCCACAGACGAAATTGTATCTTTAAAAAATGTTTCAGCGACCTCGACCGATCTACAGGAATTAATTGGGGACAAGCCGTACCCAGCGCGTATTTCCCTCTACTACCAAAGCCATCCTTTCTCTATTAAAAAACCAAAAAAGAACTGGCGAGAGATGCTCTTTCGCTTTACCTCTATACAAACCAACGCTCAGCAAGTATTCAATAACTGGCTTAACGCATATGAATACCTTGAACCAGCCATAAACTTATACTTCTCGACAAAAACCGGCGGCCACAAATATCTTGAAGGGAGATTCCTAGCGTTGGCTCAGGGGTTGGAGACGTATCACCGACGGACCAGCAATACAACCTTGATGAGCCCTGAAATCTTTGAAAAAGTCACCTCGGAAATTATTGAATCTTGTCCAGAGCACCATCGCGACTGGCTCGAAGGCAGAATAAAGCACGGCAATGAAATAAACCTTGGCAAGCGACTAAAAAGCATCATCGAACCATTTAAAGAGCATCTTGGCACAAGCGCGAAGAGAAGCAAAATGCTACGCCAAATAGTAGATACTAGAAATTATTTGACTCACTACAATGAAAACCTAAGTGAGCTATCGGCTACAGGAGCGGAACTCTGGAACCTATGCGTGAAAATGGAGGTTATATTCAAGCTTCACTTCTTGAAAGTTGTAGGATTTACGAGCGATGAAATATCAAGCGTTATTGAAAACCACTACCCAATGAAACATATGCTTCAAGAAATATAAATAATGAGAGGAGTCAATGTGCACTGCACGACGAGCGGGCAGGTTGGGATGCTTGCAACCCTGCCCAGCCCGCCTATTTCCCCTTGGCCACTTATCGAAAGCAGACCGCGCCACAGAGTGCTATCGCAATCATTTTGGAATTGTATCCTCTAGCTTTTTATAGTGCTTATCAATCTCAGCCAGATGCCTTAGCGCGTTCCCTTTCAATATATCAGTAATGGTTACACGCAATTCACGGCGACCTTTACGATCACCATCCAAATCACTAAAGGATTTCTTATACTCAGCAAGCAAGGAAGGATCATAAAGTAACTTTTCAACAACAACACTCAAAAATACAAGCTGATTGGTGATGCCGAGCACAGATACGACTTGCTGACCCGAACTGAACTCATGTACCGGCAACGCTTGGAGCGCCTTAATCATGCCCACCATCACATCCTTATGATAAATACTGTACAGCTCAGCATTACTACCAGGCTCCGCACCAATCGACTCAACAGCGCTACGAATACTGCAAGCAAACTGATGAGATGCATCAACGACAGAGAACATCGATTTCTGCTTAAGATCACTGGCGTGCTCTACCGAAAGCCGAGACACTCGAATAGCAATAAATAACGCCACAAGAGAACCTATCGCTTGGACCCACGCAGGGGCACCATCACTAGATATCAATCTCCCAAGCCAGTCCATGAACAGATGCCAATCAACATGCATTTCTGCCTCCAAAATAAATCCTTATCTTCACCGAGCGTGATACCAGCACCCTACGCCTCAGAACAGTCCGCCAAACGATGACGGTTGCCAGTTCATGATCACTAACTCGCCAGTTATCTCCGCCTTGCACTGGCGCTGATTAGTGTTGCTGTAACGGATATCTATACACTCGAAATGGAATTCGGCGAAAGCCCTCCGAATGTCCGGGTGGTCGTTGATGCTGACCATTACCTTACCCTTGCAGCGGCGCATGAAGTCCGCCATGCGCTCGTACTCCTCGAAAGGGAAGTCGACGCCATAGCCGGCGGTCTGCCAATAAGGCGGGTCCATGTAGAAGAACGTGTGCGTTCGATCATAGCGCTCGGCGCAGGCAAGCCACGAAAGATTCTCGACGTAGGTGCCGGCGAGGCGCTGCCATGCCGCGGATAGGTTTTCTTCAATGCGCAGCAAGTTAATAGCCGGCCCAGTGGTTGCGGTACCGAACGTCTGTCCAGTGACCTTGCCGCCGAACGCGTGCTGTTGCAGGTAGAAGAACCGGGCAGCACGCTGGATGTCGGTCAGGGTTTCAGGGCGCGTCATCTTCTGCCACTCGAAGATCTGCCGGGAACTGAGCGCCCATTTGAACTGGCGCACGAATTCCTCCAGATGGTTCTGCACAACACGGTAGAGGGTGACCAGGTCACCGTTGAGATCGTTCAGCACCTCCACCGGGGCGGGCTGGGGACGCATGAAGAACAACGCGGCACCGCCGGCGAAGACTTCGACGTAGCATTCATGAGGGGGAAAGAGAGGGATCAAGCGGTCGGCCAGGCGGCGTTTGCCACCCATCCAGGGGATGATTGGAGAGGTCATAGGTATGCAAGTCTTTACTGTATGGATAAACAGGTGTTAGGCTCGCCGCGCTTTGTGCACAAGGCAGAGGCCACGGCTGGACTTGCAGGAAGGGTCTGCGGGTTCGGCGGGCCGGGCTGGATGTTGACGCATCCTCCTGGCTCGCCTCTTTTTACTTGGTGACTTCGCGCACGTAGGCCTGGCAGGCCTGCAGTGCAATCAGCGCCCGGTCGCCCTCGTCGGTGATGGCGATAATTCGTTGAGCATGCGCTGGGTCAAGTTGGGCGCGTACGGCGCCATGTACCAGGCCTCCGGTGCCGGCGCTTTTTCGCACCCCACCGTCACCACCCGGGGCGGCAAAGGCTCTGGCGTCGACAAGGACTGACAACCGCAGATCAGCGGTAGCAAGCCGGTCACGCAGGCGAGTTTGAGTTTGTTGAGCATCGTTCATCTCCTGCCAATGTGTTTTGCCCTGCTCCTGCAGGCGAATCTCCAGGGCTTGTCGCTGAGTCTTCTGCTCCGCCAACTGCCCCAGAGCTGCAACTGCAGCCTCTTCGCGCTCTCGGCTATAGGCTCGATCCTTGTCCGACAGTTGCCGAACGTAACCAGCGGCCTGGTCAGCAAGCTGCCGACCGTACTCGCTGGCCTGCCACACCCAGGCGCCACGGCCGCCGACATACAGCCCGACCGCAACAGCCAACAGGGCGATACGCCAATTCAGCGACATTACTGCAGCACCTCGAGCGCCCGCGTGTAGAGCGCCTGGCGATCTTTCAAACCATTCAAGCCACCATTAATGCGACGGGTGATCGACTCGAAAAACGAGTCATCGGCCTGCAGCACCTTGTCAGCGAGTGTGTTAAGCCCCGCCCGCTGCCAGAACCAGCCGGCCGACAGCGAGGCGTAGACGGGTTGCTCGAGCAGGTCGGGGGTGTTGAGCAAGCGGCTGTCACCGAACAGCGCTTCGCTGCAGGCCTCGTAGTTGTCGCGGCCGGTGATCTGGATAAGCCCACGGCCACGGTACCGCTGACCATCGCCATCAGCCGCCGGGGTGTTGCCCAGGCGCTGCGCCAAGCGACCGGTGTCGTACTTGGCCAAGTAGGCATCGTTACCGAGCTCACGCACATACAGCAGCTGACCAGACTCATGGCCGACCTGGGCAAAGAATACCGCCATGCGCTTGGATTGCCATTGGTGCCTCCAGTGATGGCCTAAAGCGGCCAAGGGAATTAGAGCTGCTCAACCTTGAGCGGCTTTTCGACTTTCTTTTTCTTGCCCGAGGCCTTGGCCTTGCCCTTCTTGCCGCCGTTGCATTCCACCGTCGTGCTCCACCCGGATTGCGTAAACACCTGCTCCACGCTCTCCACCAGGTACTCGCCATCGAGGCCGACCTTGAAGCCTTGGGCGTTGATCGTGCATTCGGCGAACAGGTCATGCCGCCCTGCCATTTCAAGGCGCACGCCGGCGGTGCTGCGGTTGAACGCCGCCAGCCGCGCTTTGGCGGCCTGCTCGGCAGCGGTTTTGTTGGGGTAGATGTGGCGGTCGGTATGCACCGGGGGCAGACCGTCGGGTGACTCGTCGTTGCCCAGCTCGACCACTTTCATGGCCCCGCTTTTCTGGTCCTGGTGCTGGGTCTTCACAGCCTTTTGCGTACTGCGGTCACCCAGGCGGAACTGGTACCGGGAAACGTCCGTCTTGTTGATGGTGATGACCTGCAGGGATTTGCCCGAGGTACTCTTACCGCCCTGCCGAGGCATCACCAACAGCTTGCCGTCGGCCACCTTGGCGGTGCTGTCGTACTGCCGGGCCAGGTGCGTGACAAAGTTAAAATCCGACTCGTTGCGCTGATCGACGCGCTCGACCTTTGTGGTGACCGGGCACACTGGCTCCCAGCCATTGCGCTTGGCAATCTCGTTTACGATCTGCGACAGCGGCACGTTTTCCCAGCTGCCGCTGCGCACGGTCTTGCCGCTGCCGCGCATATCGCTGGCCTTGCCGCGAATGGTCAACTCGTCAGCGCGCACCGAGCCGAAACTCGTAGTGGCTGCGCTCGTTCTTCGCCGCGTCGACCAGGGCCCGCAAACGCGCGCCCAAGTCAGGCGAGATGATCGAGCCCTCACCCGGCCGGTTATCGTTGGCCCATGCTGTGATCTGGAACGTGTACGGCGCGGCGTTCGGGATCTGGTGCCACTCTTTGAACTCCGCGTTGACGCGAATCGCCTTGAGTACCCGCCGGATTGCGCCGACAGTGCCCTTGGTCTTGTGCACCGGGATCGCCTCGTGGATCAGCTCGCGGCACGCGGGTAATGCCGCTTGTCACACACCACCCCATCCGCCGGTTTGGTCAGGTCGACGCGACTGATCCCCGTCACGTGTAACGCCGCGTAGATGGCCGAGACGGGCAACTGCCCCTCAAGCCGGCGCGCATCAGCTATGGTCGCGTCCAGGCTGGCTCTAGCCCTGCACTGGCCATGAGCCACTAAAGTGGTGTTAACTTCGATTAGGGGTGGCTTGGCCCTAGACGTATAAACATTACGAGATCTGATAGGTAGGTTGCGATAATCGCACACTGAAGGAAGTCAAGATGGAAAACTCCAGCAACGACGCAAAACCAAAATTCTCAGCGAGATACAAAGAAATAAACGTTGATGCTAATCAGTGGCCCAGTAGTGAGGACAAACTTTCCAGGCAGAAAGAGATTGAAAACCTCACACCACTGCTGATCAATGCGCAAGCACCACTTGTAATTTGTCTGGATGCCCCGTGGGGAGCAGGGAAAACTACGTTTCTAAAGTTGTGGTCGCATTATTTGCGTTCACTCGATATAAAAAGCCTATACCTGAACGCTTGGGAAAATGATTTTGCGGAGGATCCGCTGCTCCCTCTTATATCGACATTCGATAAATGGATAGCTACTGAGAACGAAGATTCCAAGGCGCGAGCAGCCTGGAATAAGGCCAAAAAGTATGTTCCGGGCATACTAAAATCGTCCGCTGTAGCTGCAGCCAAAGCAGCGTCTTTCGGCATATTAGATATAGACAAAGAGCTTGAGAAGCTGGCCGGAGACGTAGTCGGAGGTGCGGTAGGGGATATCGTGGATAGCTTTAATGTGAAGCAAAAGTCATTAGAGCAATTCAAAAATCAGTTGTCTGTGGCTCTAGAAGCTTTACCAGACGATCAAAGCAATTTAGTAATATTTATCGATGAGCTTGATAGGTGCCGACCTACTTATGCAATTGAGATGCTGGAGCGAGTCAAACACCTTTTTGATCTTGATCGAATAATTTTTATACTTGCGATGAATAGAGATCAGCTTGGCAAAAGCATAAAAGGCGTCTATGGCGCATCGTTCAATGGCACTCAGTACCTTAAAAGATTCATCGACATCGATTATCAACTTCGGACGCCATCTATTAAGGAATATATTTCCGCAAGGATGGATGAGCCAGAGATTTCGGAATATTTCATAGCGCGAAAAGAAGGTCGTTATAATCTTGAGCACATAATTGAACTTATGGCATATCTCGCGCTTCGATTTGAGTACACTCCGCGCGACATCAATCAGCTGATTGGCAGACTAAAGCTTATTTTCCGCAGCATTCCTCCTACTCATTACCTTGATGAGTCAATCATCGTGCCTCTGTTGGTGTTGAGGCAAGAAAACCCGCAGTTATACACTAAGTATTCAAAGGATGCACTTTGCGCCAATAATGTAATTGAGTTCCTGTCAGGGACAAAAATTGGGGAGGGTGCACTGGAGCACCGTATTGCTGTGATGTTCGGCTATCTAGTGGCTGCTGCTAAGGATCCTTATTCAGACCGAAGTATGGATGAAGTCCTCGCGCCATGGATACAATGGTCAAAGACACTGTCGGAAAATGCGGGCGCCGGCCATATGAAATCGGAGTTACAAAGGGCAGTTAATGTAGTGATTGAGCTTGCTAATGGAGATCCCAAGTTTAGGATGAGACGAGGGCTTAATGAGCTAGCTTTTAAACGCATTGAGCTAGCCGGAGAGATTAATTTTTCGTAACATTTGATGCGAGCAAAAATCTTTACGTTCAATCCTTAGCAGTTCAGTTCGGTGTTATTTTTTCTGAACTGAAGTTTGCTAAGGATGTTAGAGGAACTGTTTTTCAAATATAAATGGCTGCTATGTGTCGGAAGCGGTCATTGTGTGGAAGAGGCGAATGCAGCCAGATGCTCTGTGCGTACTGCTGAGACTGATTAACTAGGGTGCAATCGCCATGTCAGCTTGCCCGTCACCTCTTATTCAATTGCGCACACTCTTTGCGCGCAGCATCCCGCTGCTGGTCCAGGTAGAGAGCCAGATCAGCAATGTGTATGCCTCGGGAGCTCTTCTGGCTCGGTTCAAGTCGGGTGATGGGCAGCTTGATGTCTCATGCCAGCACCTTGCGTTGGAATACGAGCGGCGTGAGATGAGTGAAGTAGTCAGCGCATACCCGTTCGAGCGAGATAATCGCCATGCCGTTGTACTGCGCCATCAAAACAAAGGCTGTGTTCACGCATTGCCCTCCTGTTCCTGCGAGTTCGGCTCATTGCGCTGGCTGAGCACCTGCTTGCTCGCAAGGTTGAATAGATCGTCGGCAGAGACCGGAGTGACGGACTGCTCGAAATTGCGCAAGGCGTCAAACTGAATGCGGTACAGCCCGGCCTGACCGAGCCACGCGACGGCGTGATACTCGGCGTCGGATACGAGGCAAGGTGTCGCAAGGCGCTCGCCTTGCGAGCCGAGCTTGCACTTCTTGCAGATGTGATAACCGCCGTCGTAAGGGTTCACTGTTTCCCAGAGATGCTTGTGCGTAGTTATGCGGTCATCTACTAGGCAGCTTCGTTGGATAATGGAGGTCATGCCGCAGCCTCCGCAGTCGATGCCGTGGCTGGGGTGCTGCGCAACTGGGCATGAATGCGCTTGGCGAGCGAATCAACACCGAGCGCCTGTGATGTAGCCAGACTCGCCTGCTGATCCGACTTCAAGGCTTTCATGGTGCGATGAGCGAGCTGCAGTGTTTCGCCGACCTTCGTCAGCAGCTCGTAATCGGCCCTCGTCACCGGCATGCCGGTGTAGGACATTATTCGCTCCTCGAGCTCGCTGATGGTGAGCTTGAGGTTTGCCGTGGTCTTGAGGTGTTTGCGCTGGTCGGCTTCGCTTTGTACGGCGAGTTCCGCCAGTTCTTCGTTTAGCGTTTTGATGCGCTGGGCATGCGTGGCATTGCGTTCCGCCAAGCCAATTTCCTTGCCTTCTTCATATGCCCGGCGACGGGCTCCAGCGAGCAAGTAGGGCAGGATCGCCGAGACGAAGAGTAAGAAGATCCCGGCGCTGAGTGCATATTGGGAGGGTTGCATGTGCTGTGCTCCGAACTGCGCAATGACCCCTATGCCGCCAACGTCATCGACAAGCGTGTCAGCAACCTGATCGGCACCGGCATCACCCCGCACCCGCGTTTGCTAGACAAAGCGATCCGCAAGGCGATGCAGGAGCTGTGGAAAGACTGGGTTGATGAGGCCGACGCCGATCAGCTCACGGACTTCTCCGGGCTGCAGGCGCTGGTGGCGCGGACTGTTGAACAGTCGGGTGAATGCTTCATCCGGCTGCGCCCGCGTCGGCTGGAGGATGGTTACGCGGTGCCGCTGCAGCTGCAGTGCCTGGCACCGGAGTTCGTCCCGCACGACAAGTTCGAGCTGACCCGGTTCGGCAATGTGATCCGGGCTGGAATCGAGTTCAACGGCATGGGCCGGCGTGTGGCGTACTGGTGCTACCGCAACCACCCCAGCGACAAGTCATCGCTCAATGTCGGCTACAACCAGCTGGTACGTATACCGGCAGAGCAGATGCTGCACATCTTCGAGCCTCTGGAGCCTGGGCAGTTGCGTGGCGTGCCGCGCTTGGCGCCGGTCCTGAAGCGCCTGCGTAGTCTGGACAACTTCGATGATGCGGTGTTGTTCCGGCAGGAGGTGGCCAACCTGTTCGCGGGCTTCGTTCGCAAGCCTGCCCCCGAAGGTGCACCTCAACTCGACATGGTCACCGGGGCGCCGGTCAGACTCGACCGGGATGGCTTCACGCCGATGGTGGGACTGGAGCCTGGCACGATGCAGGAGCTGCTCCCGGGTGAACAGGTCGAGTTCTCGGATCCGCCGGACGCTGGTAACAACTACCCCGATTTCATGCGGCAGCAACTGAGGGCAGCGGCTGCGGGCTCGGGGCTGCCCTACGAGCTGATGACCGGTGACATGCAGGGCGTGAACGACCGGGCAATCCGGGTGGTGTGAACGAGTTTCGTCGGCGCCTGGAGCAGCTCCAGTTCCAGGTATACGTCCACCAGTTGTGTCGGCCGGTGCGGCAGGCCTGGTTAGACATGGCCGTCCTTGCAGGCGCGCTGGACTTGCCGGACTACTCGCTGCGCCGCCGCGAGTACCAGCGCACCCGTTGGGTGCCACAGGGGTGGGCTTACATCCACCCGGTTCAAGACGTTCAATCGCGCAGCTTGGAAATCGCTGCTGGCTTCGGGTCGCGCAGCGAGGCATGCCTGCGTAATGGTACCGACGCCGAAGTGGTTGACGAAGAGAACGCCGCCGATATCGCCCGGGCAACGGCCTTGGGCCTCAAATACACCAGCCTGCCGGCCGTCGAGGATGATTCTGATGAGCCAGGCGAGAAGGGGAAGACATGAAACAGTTGATGCCGTTTCGCATCATGAACAAGGCGCCGTCGGCGCCTAAGATCGAAGACCAGCAAACCACCCAATGCACTGATCAGATCAAATGCACTGATTCGTCAAGACGAGTACAAGCGATGGTCAATTCTGCGTATAACCCGACCCACTACCCTACCCGGGCGCCTAGGGTGACTGGTGCCTGGATAATCCGCTCCAACCAGCTCCATTCCATGTATCGGTCGCCGCGCCCCCTCAGATGGGTGTAACGCCGCAGCGAGTTCCAGTCACGATGACCGGATACACTCGATACCCGCGGGATATCCCAATTCATTTCGAACAACCGGCTCACACCTTCGTGGCGCAGATCGTGAAAATGCAGGTCCTCCACGCCAACCATCTTGCACGCCCTGGACCAGGCCGTGCCGATTGAATCGGTGTTGTAAGATCTCGGTGCACAGACGCGGCATGCTTTGCACAATCGCCCACGCCTCATCCGGCAGATGGCACCACACATCGTTGCCGATCTTCTGACCGGGGTTCTTCATATCCCGCACTTTCACCGCCTGGCGGTGCTCATCCAGATCCTCCCACATGATGCGAGCAATCTCGTCCATACGGCGCGTAGAAAAGATGGCAAACGCCACGACCTTCGGCATGTGAATGACTGTCGGTCGACGTGCAAGCATCTCGAAAAAGTGCTCAAGCACCTTGTCGAGCTCTTCGAGCGTTGGCCTGCGATCCCGCTCCCGGCTTTTCATGTTGTAGCCGAGGCGCTTCAGGACAAGGCGTGCGTCGGGCATAGCCTGGGGGTTGATCTCGTACTCCCACGCTGCCCTAGCCAGCGACAGCACTGAACCCAAGTGAGCCAGATCATTTCCTGCTGTCTGCGGTTTGATGGCACCGCCTGCAGGGCTCATACGCCATAGGGCATAGTCCACCAGTGCTTGCTGGCTGATGTCAGAATCGACCATCTCACCCAGATAGCTGTTCTTGATGGCGTTCAGCGTGCGTCGCTTAGTCTCGCCCAGAGGCCGAGCTTTCTCGGCCTCAACCAGATAGCGGTCGATCATGTGTTTGACTGTGTGCCCTACCCGATTGGCGCGCTCGATAGCACCAGGTTCAGCCAGCTCGGTTTCCCGTCGCTTCGCCCAGGCCACTGCAGCCTGTTTGCGGGCGAACGTTTGGCTCTCTTGATAGACTGTCACCTTGTCGCGATTAATGCGGATCTGGACGAGGTAGCTGCTGCCATCGGCCTTTTTACGCGTTCTGATCGTTGCCATCTGAGATTGGTACACGTCGTCTGTCGATTGGTACATTGCACCAAGCGCTTGGTAAAAACGCCCCAAAACCCCGAAATTGGTAAAAAACACGTTGAACGAAATGACCGCAAAATCAGGCTACAAGCCAGAAAACACACGCCCTGAGCCGTCACGCCGCTTCAGCGTTGCACCTATGATGGACTGGACAGACCGCCACTGCCGCTTCTTCCTGCGCCTCCTCTCCAGGCAAACCTTGCTCTACACCGAAATGGTCACCACCGGTGCCCTGCTGCACAACGACGCCCACCGTTTCCTGCGCCACGATGCCTCCGAGCACCCGCTGGCCCTGCAACTGGGCGGTAGCG
>Ga0213824_1000568_pt1 | contig 26623 bp, 29 predicted proteins | sample MC6MC0906MG_FD_179892 | JGI IMG/M metagenome (GOLD analysis project Ga0213824, IMG submission 179892) | Enriched soil aggregate microbial communities from Iowa State University, Ames, United States - MC6-MC0906-MG | ecosystem: Environmental > Terrestrial > Soil > Unclassified | place: USA: Iowa...
GCGACGAAGTGGTGCTGCGCCTTGAAAGCGGCGGTGGCCTGGTGCATAGCTACGGCCTGGCTGCCTCGCAACTGGCGCGTATCCGCCAGGCCGGCATCCCGCTGACGGTGTGCATCGACAAGGTCGCCGCCAGCGGTGGTTACATGATGGCCTGCATCGGCGAGAAGATCGTCAGCGCACCCTTTGCCGTTCTGGGTTCGATTGGCGTGGTCGCGCAGCTGCCCAACATCAACCGCCTGTTGAAAAAGCACGACATCGACTTCGAGGTGCTGACCGCTGGCGAGTACAAGCGCACCCTGACCGTGTTCGGCGAGAATACCGAGAAGGGCCGTGAGAAGTTTCAGGAAGACCTGGACATCACTCACCAGCTGTTCAAGGACTTCGTCTCCCGCTACCGCCCGCAATTGCACATCGACGAAGTGGCCACCGGCGAAGTCTGGCTGGGCGTCGCGGCCCTGAATCGCCAGCTGGTGGACCAGTTGCAGACCAGCGACGAGTACCTCAGCGACCGCGCCCGCCACGCCAACCTGTTCCACCTGCACTACGCCGAGCGCAAGAGCCTGCAAGAGCGCATTGGCATGGCCGCTAGCGGTACGGTGGAGAACACCGTGGTGGGTTTGTGGAGCAAACTCGGCCGCTTGCGCTAACACCTTGAACCTCTTGAATATTTTTTATCTTCAGGGGGTTGCAAGGTTGGATGAATGAAGACATAATGGCGCCCATCGAAACGCAGCAAACTTTGAAAAAGGTTCAGCGTTTCAAGGAGATAGAAGCGCAAGCAACTAGATCCGAACTTTGAGGCCGAGTAGCAAAGTGGTTATGCTCCGGATTGCAAATCCGTCTACGCCGGTTCGATTCCGACCTCGGCCTCCACCATTCGAAAGCCCCGCAGATTAACGTCTGCGGGGTTTTTATTTGTGCATCCGAAAAGACCGAGATTGCAACGATCTTAGAACAGCTGCTAGACCCATAGCGGACACCGCCCCAACGCTATGTAGCCAGTACCGGCCTCATCGCCGGCAAGCCGGCTCCCACAGACGTATAGCTAGTCCCCGGGCCCGCGCAGTACCTGTGGGAGCCGCGCTTGCCGGCGATGGGGCGCGAAGCGGCCCCGCCCTTATTGCCTGTCAGCCAGCAGATGGCTCTGGTACCTCCGCCAGCGAAATCCCCTTCGGGTACACGCTAATAAACGCGCTGATCGCGGCCGTGTCCTGATCATCGATGTTGATCTTCGGCGTTTGAGACGATCGGCTTAGCTGCGAGGCAATATTGGCCGCCTTCAAGGCGTGTTCAATCTGCTGGCTGCCCGGGCTGTTGTACACCACCACATGGGTTCCCGTGGCCTCTTTGGTAAGCATCAATTGCTTGATCTGAACCCGTACACCCGCTTTCGTCAGGGCTACGGCGATCTGCTTGGAGAACGCCAGGGCTTCGTCGTCATTTTTAACGATATTGAGCAGTACGGTCGGGGTTGCCTTGGCTTTAGCCAGTTCCGCCGCCAATGCCGTGAATGCGGCCTGTGCCTGCACCGTCAGCTTCCGTGGCTGCAGGCGCGCTTGGGCCTGCGCTCGGGCCTGTTGTGCCGCGTGCTCTGCTGCATGCAGGCGCGCCGTCAACTCCAGGTTCTGTTGAGTGAGCGCGTCGATTTTCAGCTGCGATTGCGCGGCGGACTGGTTGGCGCTGGCAATGAGTTGGCTGGCGTTTTCCATCGACTGGTCCGAGTGCTTGGTTTGCACCTCGGATGTCAGCTGCGCCAGTATGACCGCACAGGCCGAGATCAGTGCAGCAATGATGGCGGTGGCCGTTGCAATGGTATGAATCAGGCTGGCGTTATCGGCAGAAATTTCTGACATGGTCGTATTCTTGAGGTTTATGTCTTTTTCTTGGGCGTGCGGTATCGAAAGCTGTGGCAGATTGCCATAAACGTTCGGTGCAAGCGACTTTTGCGGCCGGGGTGTTGAACCGGCGCACGGAGGCGAGCCCAGAAAAAGAAAACCCGCCAACAAGTGGCGGGCCTAAAGAACGTACGAAGCAGTGCCAGTGTGCCCAAGCACTTGTCGTAAATTCGTGAACAAACTGTGGTCAGATTGTCCTGTTTGCTCGGGTTTCGTGAAGCAAAAAAAAGCCCGCCATGAAGGCGGGCAAGGAGCGTTTGAAGGGAAAGTCTGTAGGCTGGGGCCCGTAGGTTAAGTCGGCATTAACCGTAGGGCATTGACCGTGGCAGGCGATGCGCCTATACAGGCGTGCTATTTTCCCAGGAGCCACCATGCACGAAGAAGACGACCTGCCCGAGCCCGAGCACGATCACCTGCTCGACCATGAATTTCTTCATGACGGCTTCGAGCCCGAGGCGGATGCCCAAGGCGCCGAAGACGATATCGAAGAAGACCATCAACAGCTGGATGACCTCGATGACGACGAGGACGATCATCCAGCCTGGCATGACGACGTGGACGACTGACTCAGCGCCCGTCCAGCGAGAAGCGCCCCGGTCCGCTCACAGCCAGCATCAGCAGGCCGCCGACAATGCTCAGGTTCTTCAGGAACTGGGTCATGTTAGCGGCGCGTTCAGGGTCGACCATGTTCCAGAAAGGGTGGCCGATCAGCGCAGTGCCCAGCACGAACAGGGCGAACAGGAAGGCCAGTGGGCGGGTATAAAAGCCCAGGATCAGGATGATGGCAACGAAGAACTCCATGATCACGGCAACCGCTGCGGCGACCATCGGCGCAGGGGCGCCCAGTGAAGTCATGTAGCTGACCGTGCCTTCGAAGCCGGTCAGCTTGGCCCAGCCGGATATCACGAAAAGGATCATCAATAGCACGCGGGCGATCAGGATAATGGCGTCGCGTTGACCAGCGAACAGGGAGTAGCGCATGGCGGCATTCCAGTGGACGGTGACAAGCTCCACTCTAGCAGTTGCGTGAATTTCCGCTGCGCAGCAAAAAGGCGCCCCAAGGGGCGCCTTTTTTACAGGAATATGGTGCGAGTGGCGGGACTCGAACCCGCAAGGCTCACGCCGACAGATTTTAAGTCTGCTGTGTATACCAATTCCACCACACTCGCACGCTTGAAAGGGTCATGTAGACCGGCGCGCTTCCAGGCAGAAGGGCCATGCAATCAAGGCCGCTTTATAACCCATTGTTATAGTTGAGTCAACTACAGCACCTATGATCAAAGGATTGAAGGGCCAAGTAAAAGGGCAATTGACACCTTGCTGTCATTAGGCCACTGTGCCCTCTTTGGTTGGATCCAATGGGTTCACGTCATGTCTCAGGCCAGTTCGTCCACTGTCAGCGGCCGCATTGTTCGCCCAAGGCTCCTCTGGCGCCTGTTGTTGCTGCTGGTGTTAATGCTGGGAGGCTTTCTTTATCTCTGCCTTGTGTGCCTGGGTGGCTACTTGGTGATGCAGGGGTTCGACGTGGAATACCCTCTGCGGCAGCGCCTGATGGCACTGGGCGGCGGTGGCCTGATCCTGCTGGTGGGCCTGTGGCTGCTGAAGGTGGCGATGCCTCGGCGAATCACCCCGGTGCTCATCGAGTCGGAGCGCTGAATTCAGTTGCCACGCAGGCGGACTCAAGCGAGTACTATTGCCTAAGTTAACTTCGTCCCTCCCGCTGTGCCTGTGGAGTTTGCATGGTTTCAGCTGACTGCATCGATCAACCTGTCATGACCGCCAACCGCTATGAGCAGTTGGTGCAGTCGGTGGTGGACTACGCCATCTACATGCTCGACCCCTCTGGCCGGGTGGTGTCCTGGAACGCAGGTGCCGAGCGGATCAAAGGCTACCGCGCCGACGAGGTCATTGGCCGGCATTTTTCGCTGTTTTTCACCCCCCAGGATTGCGTCGACGGGCGCCCCGATTACCTGCTCAACCAAGCCTTGGAGCAGGGCGTGGCCCAGGACGAAGGTTGGCGAGTGCGCAAGGACGGCACGCAATTCTGGGCGCTGGCCGCCCTCGATGTGATTCGTGATGACCTGGGGCAGATCATCGGCCTGGCCAAGGTCACCCGGGACATCACCGATCGTCGTGAGACGGCGTTGCAGCTCGATGCTGTCAGAGCACAGCTGTTCCAGGCTCAGAAGCTCGAGGCGCTCGGCCAGCTGACGGGCGGGTTGGCGCACGATTTCAACAACCTGCTGACCATCATCCTGACGTCGGCCAAGCTGGCGTTGGCCAGCCAGGACCCGGCCCGCGTGCAGCGCATGCTCGAGCACATCATCGATGCCGGCCAGCGTGGTACCGAGCTGACGCAGCAATTGCTTGCATTCGCCCGGCATCGGCAACTGGATGTTTCGCTGATCGAGCCTGCCACGCTGATGGTGTCTACCCGTAGCTTGCTGGAGCACGCGTTGCCGCGCGATATCGAGCTGCAGCAGCGTCTGCAGCCCGGTTTGCCAATGATCGAGGTGGATGCCGGGCAGTTGCAGATGGTGTTGCTCAACCTGCTGTTCAACGCCCGGGACGCGATCGGCGAGCGCGGCACCATCTGCATCGCGATCGAGGCTGCCGAACTCAATGGTGAGGTGGAAGGGTTGCTCGGCCCGTTCGTGTGTTTTGAAGTGCGCGACAGCGGGTCAGGCATCGACCCCCAGGTATTGCAGCGTATTTTCGAGCCGTTCTTCACCACCAAGCCGTTTGGCAAGGGTACAGGCCTTGGCCTCAGCCAGGCCTACGGCTTTGCCAAGCAGAGCAATGGCGCAATTACCGTGGACAGTACGCTTGGCAAGGGCACGTGCATGCGCCTGTATCTGCCGGCGTCTGTCCAGGGTGGGCATGCTCAACTCAACAGGTAGCCACCATGGTTCAGGCACTCAAGCGGCTGTTGACGGGGATCGAAGGGCTCGACGCGCTGCTCAAGGGCGGCCTGGTGGCGGGCGCCTCGTACATCATTCAAGGCCCGCCCGGCGCGGGCAAGACCATTCTCGCCAACCAGTTGGCCTGCGGCCATGTGCGGGAGGGGGGCCGGGTGCTGGTGGCGACCTTGCTCAGTGAGTCTCATGAGCGGTTGTTCCAGTACCTGGCGACCCTGGAATTTTTCGACCCGAGCCTGGTGGGTGATCAGATCCAGTTCGTCAGCGCCTTCGATACCCTGGAGCAGGAGGGGCTCGATGCGGTGGTGAAGCTGCTGCGCCAGGAAATCGGCCGGCAGCAGGCCAGCCTGCTGATCGTCGATGGCGTGCTCAATGCCCGGGTGCGCGCCGAAACGACCCTGGACACCAAAAAGTTCGTTTCCGAGCTGCAGGGGCACGCTGCTTTCGCAGGCTGCACCGTGTTGCTGCTGACCAGCGCACGGCTGGATGAAGGCAGCCCAGAGCACACCATGGTCGATGGCGTGATCGAACTGGGCGAACAGCTGCTGGGCAGTCGCGCCGTGCGCCATGTACAGCTGCGCAAGACACGCGGCAGTGGGGCGCTGTCGGGGCGCCACGAGTGCCTCATCGACGAGGCCGGGATGCATGTCTACCCGCGCCTGGAGGCGTTGTACGGCCATCCCAGCCAGCTGGGTTGTGCCGAGCTGAGCAGGGTCACGACGGGTGTTCCGGGGCTGGATGAAATGCTCGGTGGCGGCCTGACCACAGGGTCTGTCAGCCTGCTGATGGGGCCTTCGGGCATCGGCAAGACTTCCTTGGGCCTGGCCTTTCTTGGCGCGGCCACCGCCGAGGCGCCTGCGTTGCACTTCGGCTTCTATGAACCCCCTGCAAGGCTTCGCCTCAAGGCCGCGGCGCTGGGTTACGATTTCGCTGCGCTGGAGCGCCAGGGCACCCTGCAGTTGTGCTGGCAGCCGACCACTGAGGCTTTGCTGGACCAGGTCGGGGCACGCCTGTTGGAACACGTCGAGCAGCAGGGCAGCAAGCGTGTGCTGATCGACAGCCTGGGTGCGTTCAGCCGCCTGGCGGTCGACCCTACGCGCCTCAATGCGTTCTTCCGGGCACTGACCGGTGAGCTGCGGGCACGTGATGTAAGCGTAATGCTCACCTGGGAGATGCGAGACCTTTTCGGTTCGGAAATCACCGCGCCGGCGCCCGACCTGTCGAGCATCGTCGACAACCTCCTACTGATGCGCTTTGTCGAGCTCGACTCGCAGCTGCGGCGCATGCTGTCGATCCTCAAGGTGCGCGACAGCCACCATGACCCCGCGTTGCACGAGCTGAACATAGGGCCGCAAGGGATCACCCTGCGCAAGGCCTTCGAGGGCGCCTGCGGCGTGCTCTCGGGTACCCCGTTGCCGCAAGGCAACGGGTGACGGAGCCAACCGATGAGCACCATCCTGATCGTCGATGACGAATACCTGATTGCCGATATCCTGGGCTTTGCCCTGGAGGACGAAGGCTTTCTGGTAGAAAAGGCGAGCAATGGGCGCAAGGCCCTGGAAGCGCTGACGGACAAGCGCGTGGAGCTGGTGATTACCGACTACATGATGCCGGTGCTCAATGGTGAGGAGCTGGTACTGGCAATACGCAAGGAGCTGCAGTTGCCTGACCTGCCGGTGATCCTGATGAGCGGCGCCCAGGCCAGCCAAGGACGTCCGGAGCTGTTCGCCGCAGTGTTCGACAAGCCGTTCGACATGGACAAGATGATCGCCAAGGTGCGTGAGCTGCTGGACGCCTGAGGCTCAGGCTGCAGCCAATGCCAAGCATTCGATCAAGCGCGTCCGTGCGGCTTGAAGCGAGGCACTCAGTGTTGGTCGTCGTGTTTTTCCGGGGCCGGGCTGCCAGCCTGGATACGCTTGAAGATTTCTTCGCGGTGCACCTGAACATCTTTCGGTGCATCGATGCCAATCCTCACCTGCATCCCTTTGACGCCCAGAATGGTGACTTTGATGTCATCGTTGATGACGATGCTTTCGCCAACCTTACGGGTGAGTATCAGCATGTAATTCTCCTTGGTGATGTAAAAATCCGCTTGGCCAGGTGCCATAGCGGTGGGAGCCTGTCCCTCTTCCTCTCATTAAAGACGCTTTCGGCGGATATTAATTCCCCGTAAGACAAATTCTGTTGTGTGTCTTTAGTTGCAGGTGCCGATTTAAACGCGCCTGGCGTGTCGGCGAAGGTGGTCGGTGGCAAGGATAGGGCGCTTCGGCCTTAATGGGAAATTTCTCTGCATGATTGGGTAGATAGTCGGGTTCAATCATCATCGGTGTTTTCAAGGGCCTGGAGAAACAACAGCAACGCCACTTCTTCCGTGTCCAGCCCTTTGCGTACGCGGCGCCCTGGCAGGGCGGCCAGGCGGCCCAATGCGTAATGCTCAAGCACAGCGGGATGAATGTAGCAACGCCTGCACACTGCCGGTGTGTTGCCCAAGCGCTCGGCAACTTGCTTGACGATGGTTGCAACCTGGCGCTTGGCTTCGGTTTCCGGCTCCCAGGCCAAGGGCCTGAGAAGGCTCAGCGCCAGGCTGCTGCCCGCCCAGGTGCGGTAATCCTTTGCGGTAAAATCGGCGCCGGTCAGTTGCTGGAGGAACTGATTGACCTCGCTGGAGCCCACGCTGTGCCGCTGGCCGTCCTCGTCCAGGTACTGGAACAGCGCCTGCCCGGGCAACTCCATGCAGCGCTTGAGCAGGTTTGCAAGGCGCCGGTCGCGCAGGGTGACGTTGTGTTCCACGCCACGCTTGCCGCGGAACTGGAACCGGATGGTGCTGCCCTCGACCTTGACATGCCGGTTGCGCAGGGTGGTCAGGCCATAGGACTTGTTGTCACGCAGGTAGCGCTGGTTGCCGATGCGGATCAGCGTGTGGTCCAGCAGGCTGACCACCAGCGCCATGACTTTTTCCCGGTCCAGCCCCGGGCGCGCCAGGTGAGCTTCCAGCTGCGCACGCAGCTTGGGCAAGGCCTGGGCAAAGGCCAGCATGCGCCCGTACTTGTGCTGGTCGCGCAGTTCACGCCACTGGGCGTGATAGCGGTACTGCTTGCGGCCGCGGGCGTCGAGCCCGGTGGCTTGCAGGTGGCCTTGCGGGTCGGCGCAAATCCACACATCGGTGTAGGCCGGCGGGATCACCAGGGCGGCAATGCGCGCCAGGGTGTCGCTGTCGCGCACGCGTTGGCCTTGCGCATCAAGGTAGATGAAGCGGTCGCGCCAGCGCCGCCGGGTCAGGCCGGGCTGGCTGTCTTCAACGTAATGCAGGCTGGGCGGCAGGGTGCAGTCGAGCATTGCGGTGGGCCTCGATCAGGTTTCTGATCAATGGACAACGGCCGCACGGCCGATGCTCAGCCCAACAGCGCGACCGATTTGATCTGTGCGTACAAGGCCTGGCCTGGGTGCAGGCCAAGTTGGTCTGCCGAGAAGCGGGTGATGCGTGCCAGCAAGGCGTTGCCGCCGACGTCCAGGCTGACCAGCACATGTGCCGGGTTGTCCGCCGGGCGTGTTTCACGCACCCGTACCGCCAGCCGGTTGAGGATGCTCGAGGCGCTGTCTGCCGCCAGCGTCAGGCTCACATCGCGGGCCTGGACCTTTACCCGCAAGGTGCTGCCCATGCTGTGCGCAGGGTGGGCGATGCGCAGCAACGGTGCGTCGCCACCGGGCAGGCGCAGGTCGAGCAGGTCGTAATAAGGGTCGTGGCCAACCACTATGCCCTCGAACACAACGCCGGCATCCTCGCCCTGGGCCAGCGACAGGTCCAGCCGTGCAAGCGTCTCGCCAATCGGCCCGCTGGCCATGGCTTTGCCTTGCTCCAGCAACACCAGGTGGTCGGCCAGCCGCGCCACTTCGTCCTGGGCATGGCTTACGTACACCAGCGGGATATCCAGCTCGTCGTGCAGGCGCTCAAGGTATGGCAGGATTTCCCGTTTGCGTGGCCCGTCGAGGGCGGCGAGGGGCTCGTCCATCAACAGCAGGCGCGGGCTGCTGAGCAGCGCCCTGGCGATACCGACGCGCTGAGCCTCGCCGCCGGACAAGGTAGCCGGCCGGCGTTCGAGCAGGTGGCCGATGCCCAGCAACTGGCACGCCTGGTCGAGGCTGACCTTGCGCGCGCCTGGCGCAATCCGTCGCCAGCCGAACTCCAGGTTGCCAAGCACCGAAAGGTGCGCGAACAGGCTGGCCTCCTGAAACACGTAGCCCACAGGGCGCAGGTGCGGTGCCTGGAAATAGCCCCGCGCACTGTCCTCCCACACTTCGCCATTGACTTCGACGTAGGCGCTGCCAGCCCGCTCCAGCCCGGCCAGGCAGCGCAGGCAGGAGGTTTTGCCCGAGCCTGAATGGCCGAACAATGCGCTGATGCCGCGGCCGGGTAACTGCAGGTCGACATCCAGGGTGAAGTCGTCGCGCGCCAGTTTCAGGCGCGCCACAATTGATCCAGTCATTTCAGCTCCAGCCAGCCTTGTCGCGGCGCCCGGCGTACAGCAGGAGCAGCACCAGGAACGAGAACACCAGCATGGCACCGGCCAGCCAGTGGGCTTGAGAATATTCCATGGCCTCGACGTGATCGAAGATCTGCACCGACACCACGCGGGTTTTGTCGGGGATATTGCCACCGATCATCAGCACCACGCCGAATTCACCCACGGTGTGGGCGAAGCCGAGGATGCTGGCGGTGACGAAGCCGGGGCGTGCCAGCGGCAGCACCACGTGGACGAATGTGTCCCATGGGCTGGCGCGCAGGGTGGCGGCGACTTCCAGCGGGCGCTGGCCGATCGCGCCGAAAGCATTCTGCAGGGGCTGCACCACGAACGGCATGGAGTACACCGTCGACCCGATCACCAGGCCGGTGAAGCTGAACACCACGCTGCCCAGGCCCAATGCCTGGGTAGCCTGGCCGAGCCAGCCGTGCGGGCCAAGGGCGATCAGCAGGTAAAAGCCGATCACCGTAGGGGGCAGCACCAGCGGCAACGCCACCACAGCGCCCACCGGCCCGCGCAGCCAGGAACGCGTGCGCGCCAGCCACCAGGCGATGGGGGTGCCTATGACCAGCAGAATCAAGGTGGTCAGGCTGGCCAGTTTGACGGTCAGCCAGATTGCACCCAGGTCACCGGCGTCCAGTGGCATCAGAGTTCATAGCCGTAAGATTTGATCACAGCAGCGGCTTTCGGGCCTTTCAGGTATTCCACCAGGGCTTTGGCAGCCGCGTTGTCCTTGCCTTTGTTGAGGATCACGGCGTCCTGGCGGATGGGGTCGTGCAGGTTGGATGGCACGATCCAGGCCGAGCCGTTGGTTACCTTGCCGTCCTTGTAGATCTGCGACAGGGCAACGAAGCCCAGCTCGGCGTTGCCGGTGGAAACGAACTGGAAGGCCTGGGTGATGTTCTGGCCTTCCACGATCTTGCCCTTGGTGGCTTCGGTCAGTTTCAGCTTGTCCAATACCTGCGTGGCGGCAAGGCCGTAAGGGGCGGCTTTAGGGTTGGCGATGGACAGGTGCTTGAAGTCGTTCTTCTTCAGGACTTCGCCCTTGGCATCTACGTAGCCTTCTTTGGCCGACCACAGGGCCAAGGTGCCGATGGCGTAGGTGAAGCGCGAACCGGGGACGATTTCCTTTTCATCTTCAAGCTTCTTCGGGGTGCTGTCGTCAGCGGCAAGGAACACCTCGAACGGGGCGCCGTTCTTGATCTGCGCGTAGAACTGCCCGGTGGCGCCGTAGGCTGCGACCAGCTTGTGGCCGGTGTCTTTCTCGAAGTCTTTGGCAATGGCCTGGATCGGTGCGGTGAAGTTGGCGGCGACCGCGACCTGCACCTCGTCAGCCCAGGCGCTGTTAACGGAAATCAGGCTGACGAAGGCGGTGGTGGCCAGGTGGGGCAGGCGGATGCGCATGAACACAGCTCCTTGAGGTTATCGTTATAGCGCCAACTATATAGCGATAGGCCATTTGCCGGGAAGGGGCTGCACAGGCTGGATCTTTTCAGCGCGTTATAAGCGCCAATGCGCTAGCGGCAATCTCTTGGGTCAGCTGCTGTGCAGGGGCATGCTTGCCCAGCCGCAACGCCTGGCCCGACCACAAATTGCTGTAGTCGCTAATGCCCTGTGGATCAGTGATTGCCCGCAGCGGCATCAGCGCACCGCCGGCCAGCGGGAAGCGCGGCGCCAGCGCACTCATTGGCCCAAGGTCCCGCATGATGCGGTTGTTGATACCGCGTGCCGGGCGCCCGGTGAACAGGTTGGTCAGGGCTGTATCGCTGGCCGATGCGCTGTCCAGCGCATGGCGGTGGGCTGAAGATACCTTGGCCTCGGGGCAGAACAGGTAAGCGGTGCCGATCTGCACGGCGCTGGCACCCAGGGCCAGCGCCGCGACCAGGCCGCGATGGTCGGCGATGCCGCCTGCGGCGATCACCGGCAGGCCCACCGCGTCGGCTATTTGCGGTACCAGGGCAAACGTGCCGATCTGGCTGGTGATGTCTTCGCTTAGGAACATGCCGCGATGGCCGCCGGCCTCATAGCCCATGGCAATGATCGCGTCGCAGCCATGGGCCTCGAGCCACAGTGCTTCCTCCACCGTGGTGGCGCTGGACAGCACCTTGGCACCGGTGGCCTTTACCCGTTGCAGCAATGCCGCCTCTGGCAGGCCAAAGTGAAAGCTCACCACCTCTGGGCGCAATTGCTCGACCAGCTGGCAGCTTTGCTCATCGAAAGGTGCGCGGTTGGAGACGGGGGTGGGGGCCTGGAAGTCGGCGCCGACTTCGTCGTAATAGGGCTTGAGCGCCTGTTTCCACCGCGCGTCGCGGTCGCTGTCCGGGGCGGGCGGCTGGTGGCAGAAGAAATTCAGGTTCAGCGGGCGGCCCGGGCAAGCGCTGCGAAAGGCGGCGATCTCGCCACGCACCTGATCGCCGGTGAGCATGGCGCAGGGCAGGGCGCCAAGGCCCCCGGCGGTGGCCACGGCGATGGCCATGGCCGAACCGCTGGCCCCGGCCATGGGCGCCTGGAGGATGGGCAACTTGATGCCCAGCAGATCGAGGATACGACGGTCGGGCCAGTTGCTCATGCAGTTCTCCTGGGCGCGCAGCCTTACAGTGCCTTGCTCACCTGAATGTCGCTGATCTTGTCGGCGTCGTCGCCGTGGATCTTGCGCAAGGCATCGAGGGCCTGCTCTTGCGAGGCGTCGGGCATGACGGCGAAATCCCAGCGGCGCTCGCCGTCGAGCTTGTATTTGATGACGTACTTGATGTTCTGGGTCATGGCAGTCTTATCTGAGTTTCGACGACGAGCGACGGATGATCTTGATCTTGTGGCTCAAGGTTGGCTTGCGCGTTACCGAGATCGGGCGGGTGGTCACGGTGTCGATGGTGATGTTCCAGAAACCGGTGCTGGGTACCGTGATCTTGGCCGGGAAATCAACGAACTGGCCGCCGTGGTAGGTGTGTCGACCGCCGTTTTTGAAGCTGCGGAAGTTCGCGTCGTTCATCAGGCGGATGTTGCAGCGCTGAGAACACTCGATGACGACGATGTCGTCCTCGTTGAGGTGCTCGCGCTGGTGTACGAATTTCATGGAGTGCTCCACAAGGTCTGGTTCTGCAAACGCAAACGATAACACGATGTCGGGTTTCGCTGCCGCGCCTGATGGCAAGGGGCTAGATAAATCTGCCAGTTCACGGAGCAAAATGGCCTGGCGGTGGTCTTATGCATTCTTGACAGCTGAGGTGCGGCAAATGAAGTGGATGGTAGCGGCGTTGTCCCTGGCGCTGGGTGGATGTGTCAGCGTTTCGGAGCTTGAGCAGTCGCATGAAACGCTGGATGTGATCTCTGGCAAGACGCCGCGCGAGTACGCCGACTGCGTCAAGAATGAACTGGCCGACACCCGCGACCCGCTGGTCGAAGAACAGCGTGACGACGGGTTGCGCCTGATCGTGCCGCAAAAGCTGACAGCTGGCGCCGGGCCGGCTGCACTGGTGGACATCGACAAGCGCGGCAGCGGCAGCAGCATCAAGCTGCACGAGCGCCTGAACAACTTCCCCCTGCGCCTGGGTGATGTGCGCACGGCGGCGACCAAATGCATCTCCGGGAGTTGACCTGGCGCAAGTAAAGCGCGGTTAACAGGCCTTTTGCCATCGCTTGGTCGGGGTTGGCGTTGTTGCGAATTGCCATACACGGCTAGTATCCATTTGCTTATGTTTTTTAAGCCTAAGCTTATAACAAAAGAAATGGAGATTCGTGATGACCCTGTTGAGTCGAGTCGTGATCGGCAGCGCGCTGATCCTGGCCTGGCCCATCGCGCACGCCGCTGATGGCCAGAAGATCTTTACCCAGGGCGGGAGCAACCCCGCCGCCATGGCTTGCCTTGGCTGCCATGGCCCGGATGGCAAAGGTATCGCCGCCGCTGGCTTTCCGCGCCTGGCGGGCTTGCCGGCCGGCTACCTGAGCAAACAATTGCATGACTGGCGCACGGGCAGCCGCAAGCAGCCGGTGATGGAACCGCTGGCCAAAGCGCTGACAGACGACGAAATCATGGCGGTCAGCAGCTACCTGGCCAGCCTGCCGGGCGACCCTGCACCCAACCTGCGTCGTCAGCAGATCGCCAACGACCCCACCACGCGCCTGGCCCTGTACGGTGATTGGAGCCGGCAAATACCCGGTTGTGTGCAGTGCCATGGCCCAGGTGGCAGTGGTGTCGGTGAGCAATTTCCACCGCTGGCTGGGCAGCCTGCCAGTTACCTGGTGGCACAGCTCAACGGCTGGCGCGACGGTAGCCGCAGCAACGACCCCAACCAGCTGATGGTCGGTGTTGCCAAGGCCATGACCGACGATGAAGTCGTGGCGATCGCCGAGTTCTTCGCCAACCCCGCCAGCCCGGAGGTCAAGCCATGAAAGCCTGGATGCCGACTTTGCTGCTTTTAGCGGTGGGCAGTGCCCTCGCTGCGCCCATCACCATGGAAGACCAGTCGCAATTGACCGTTCCGCCCGCCCAGGCGGCGCAATTTGCCCCGCCGGCCGAAGGCGAACTGCCGGACAACGCCTTCGGCAAGCTGGTTCGCGAAGGCCATGCGTTGTTCGTCGATACCCGCCGCTTGATGCCGGACGCCGTGGGCAACGGCATGAACTGCAGCAACTGCCACCTGGACCAGGGGCGCCTGGCCCACTCTGCGCCGATGTGGGGTGCTTACCCGATGTACCCGGCTTATCGCAAGAAAAACGACAAGGTCAACACCTATGCCGAACGCATTCAGGGCTGCTTCCAGTTCAGCATGAACGGCAAGCCGCCAGCGGCCGATAGCCTGCAGATGTCGGCGCTGTCGGCATACGCCTACTGGCTGTCGACCAAGGCGCCTACAGGCGTGGAGCTTGCCGGGCGCGGGTACCCCGACGTGCCTCAGCCGCAGGGTGGCTATGACTTCAAGCGTGGCCAACAGGTTTACCGCGAACAGTGCGCCATTTGCCACGGCGACAAGGGTGAAGGGCAGAAAGTAGCCGGTGAATATGTGATGCCGCCGTTGTGGGGCAAGGATTCCTACAATTGGGGCGCCGGTATGCACCGTATCAACACGGCGGCTTCCTTCATCAAGTACAACATGCCGCTGGGCAAGCCGGGCAGCTTGAGTGACCAACAGGCCTGGGATGTGGCGGCCTGGATCAACCGCCATGAGCGCCCGCAAGACCCTCGGCTGGTGGAGGGCTCGGTCGAGAAGACCCGGTTGAAGTTCCATGCCAATGACGGGGTCAACCTGTATGGGCAGAAGGTCGAGGGTGTGTTGATCGGGCAGGGGACGGGTGGTTGACGGTGCATGCCGACAGTCGTCGAGGGTCGTAATATTTACGAACCCTCGGAACTATCTACACTGGGTTATCTCTATGATCCCATTGGTCGTCTGCAGGCGGGGCATTGTAAGGTGTCTTCCGCCTGATTAGACTGCGCCGAATTCCACAGTGTCTGCCTTATTTTAAGGACGTATATGATCAAGAAATGCTTGTTCCCGGCAGCCGGTTACGGCACTCGCTTCCTGCCTGCTACCAAAGCCATGCCCAAGGAAATGCTGCCGGTGGTCAACAAGCCACTGATCCAGTATGGCGTTGAAGAGGCCCTGGACGCTGGCCTGAACGAGATTTCCATCGTCACCGGCCGTGGCAAGCGCGCCCTGGAAGACCACTTCGACATCAGCTACGAGCTGGAAAACCAGATCAAGGGCACCGACAAGGAAAAATACCTGGTCGGTATCCGCCGCCTGCTGAACGAGTGCTCGTTCTCCTACACCCGCCAGACCGAAATGAAAGGCCTGGGCCACGCCATTCTGACCGGCCAGCCGCTGATCGGTGACGAGCCGTTCGCCGTGGTGCTGGCGGACGACCTGTGCGTCAATCCGGAAGGCGACGGCGTACTGACCCAGATGGTCAAGCTGTACAACCAGTTCCGCTGCTCGATCATCGCCATCCAGGAAGTCGACCCGCAGGAAACCAACAAGTACGGCGTCATCGCCGGCGACATGATCCGCGACGACATCTTCCGTGTGACCAACATGGTCGAGAAACCCGCCCCGGAAGACGCCCCGTCGAACCTGGCGATCATCGGCCGTTACATCCTCACCCCGGACATCTTCGACATCATCCGCAACACCCCGCCGGGCAAAGGTGGCGAGATCCAGATCACCGACGCCCTGATGCAGCAGGCGCAGAACGGCTGCGTGATTGCCTACAAGTTCAAAGGCCAGCGCTTCGACTGCGGCGGCGCCGAAGGCTACATCGACGCGACCAACTTCTGCTTCGAAAACTACTACAAGACCGGCAAGGCGTACTGATTCGCCCCTGCAGGTCGACAAGCCACCCTTCGGGGTGGCTTTTTTGTTTGTGGCGGCCAACGGCGGTATGCTGAGCGCCAGCCAAGGAGACTGAATACATGGCCTACGATTTTGATCTGTTCGTGATTGGCGCCGGTTCCGGCGGTGTGCGCGCGGCGCGCTTTGCTGCGGGCTTTGGCGCGAAGGTGGCGGTAGCCGAAAGCCGCTACCTGGGCGGTACCTGCGTCAACGTTGGCTGCGTGCCGAAAAAGCTGCTGGTGTATGGCGCCCACGTTGCCGATGAGCTGGAGCAAGCCGCAGGCTTCGGCTGGACCCTGGAAGAGGGCCATTTCGATTGGGGCACCCTGATCGCCAACAAGAACCGCGAGATCGAGCGCCTCAACGGCATCTATCGCAACCTGCTGGTCAACAGCGGTGTGACCTTGCTGCAAGGCCATGCGCGCATCACCGGTGCCAACGAAGTGGAAGTGGAAGGCCAGCGCTACAGCGCCAGGCACATCCTCATCGCGACCGGCGGCTGGCCACAGGTGCCGGACATTCCGGGCAAGGAACTGGCCATCACCTCCAACGAAGCGTTCTACCTCAAGCAGCTGCCCCGCCGCGTGCTGGTAGTGGGCGGTGGGTACATCGCGGTCGAGTTTGCCGGCATCTTCCAGGGCCTGGGCGCCGACACCACGCTGCTGTATCGCGGTGACCTGTTCTTGCGCGGGTTCGACGGTTCGGTGCGGACACACCTGAAGGAAGAACTGCAAAAGCGCGGCCTGGACCTGCAGTTCAACGCTGACATCCAGCGTATCGACAAGCTCGAAGACGGCAGCCTCAAGGCCACCCTCAAGGACGGCCGCGAGCTGCTTGCCGACTGCGTGTTCTACGCCACCGGCCGGCGCCCGATGCTCGACAATCTGGGCTTGGAGAACACCGGCGTGGAGCTTGACCCACGCGGCTTCATCCGCGTCGACGAGCAGTACCAGACCACCGCGCCGTCGATCCTCGCCATCGGTGACGTGATCGGCCGGGTACAGCTCACCCCTGTTGCCCTGGCCGAAGGCATGGCGGTTGCACGTCGCCTGTTCAAACCCGAGCAGTACCGCCCGGTGGATTACCAGAACATCCCAACGGCGGTGTTCAGCCAGCCACCGATCGGCACCGTGGGCCTGACCGAGGAACAGGCGCTGGAGGCCGGGCACAAGGTGCAGATCTTCGAAAGCCGCTTCCGCGCCATGAAGCTGACCCTCACCGATATTCAGGAAAAGACCCTGATGAAGCTGGTGGTGGATGCCGAAACCGACAAGGTACTCGGCTGCCATATGGTCGGCCCTGACGCCGGCGAGATCATTCAGGGCCTGGGTATCGCGCTGAAGGCAGGCGCGACCAAGCAGCAGTTCGACGAGACGATCGGCGTGCACCCGACGGCTGCGGAAGAGTTCGTGACCATGCGTACGGTCACTCGTTAACGCCACTGGCCTCATGCCGGTAAGCCAGCTCCCACAGGTATTGCACAAGTCCACGGGCCTGCGCTGTACCTGTGGGAGCTGGCTTGCCGGCGATGGGGCCAATACATGCAGCGCCATCCTTTGCTCAGCCCAATCCCTTCTATTAATAAACCCTGCTTATAGCCAAAACCAATCGCAAGCATGAGCTTTGCCAATGAGCCTTCAACGGAATGATTAGTTAGGATTCTATCCATCAACTGATTCCAACCCCATGAAGGAGCGTCTCTCATGCCAATCATCAACAGCCAGGTCAAACCGTTTAACGCCACCGCCTTCCACAACGGCGAATTCGTTCAGGTAAGCGAAGCCGACCTGAAAGGCAAGTGGTCTGTCGTGTTCTTCTACCCGGCCGACTTCACCTTCGTTTGCCCGACCGAGCTGGGTGACCTTGCTGACAACTACGCCGAGTTCCAGAAGCTGGGCGTGGAAATCTACGGCGTGTCCACCGACACCCACTTCACCCACAAAGCCTGGCACGACACTTCGGAAACCATCGGCAAGATCAAGTACCCGCTGATCGGTGACCCAACCCACGTCATCTCGCGCAACTTCGACGTGCTGATCGAAGAAGCCGGCCTGGCCGATCGCGGTACCTTCGTGATCAACCCGGAAGGCCAGATCAAGATCGTCGAAATCAACGACGGTGGTGTAGGCCGTGACGCCAGCGAGCTGCTGCGCAAGGTCAAAGCTGCCCAGTACGTTGCCGCTCACCCAGGCGAAGTCTGCCCGGCCAAGTGGAAAGAAGGCGAAGCCACTCTGGCGCCATCGCTGGACCTAGTCGGCAAGATCTAAGGCCATGCATCAATCGTGGGCGGTGAGCAGCCGCCAAAGCTGACTTTCTCACTGCCCCGCCAAACGCCCGGGCGCTATTGCCTGGGCGTTTTTGTATCCGAAGTTTGAATAAGGAATCGCCCGTATGTTGGACGCCACGCTTAAATCGCAACTGAAAACCTACCTGGAGCGGGTCACCCAGCCGATCGAGATCGTAGCTTCCCTCGACGACGGCGCGAAGTCCCGCGAATTGCACGACCTGCTGGTGGAAATCGCCGGTTTGTCGAACCTCATTACCCTGAGCGCGGACGGCACCGACAGCCGTCGCCCTTCGTTCTCGCTCAATCGCCCGGGGGCGGACATCAGCCTGCGGTTTGCCGGCATCCCCATGGGCCACGAATTCACCTCCCTGGTGCTGGCGCTGCTGCAAGTCGGCGGCCATCCGTCCAAGGCCAGTGCCGAAGTGATCGAACAGATCCAGGCGCTGGAAGGCGAGTTCACCTTCGAAACCTACTTCTCGCTGTCGTGCCAGAACTGCCCGGACGTGGTGCAAGCGCTGAACCTGATGGCGGTGCTCAACCCTAACGTGCGCCACGTGGCCATCGATGGTGCGCTGTTCCAGGATGAAGTCGAGTCGCGCAAGATCATGGCGGTACCGAGCATCTACCTGAACGGTGAAGTGTTCGGCCAGGGCCGCATGGGCCTGGAAGAAATCCTCGGCAAGATCGACACCAGCGCTGGCGCCCGTCAGGCCGAGAAGATCAACGCCAAGGACGCCTTCGACGTGCTGGTGGTCGGCGGTGGCCCGGCCGGTGCATCGGCGGCCATCTATGCCGCGCGCAAAGGCATCCGCACCGGTGTCGCCGCCGAGCGCTTTGGCGGCCAGGTGCTCGATACCCTGGCCATCGAGAACTTCATCTCGGTGCAGGAAACCGAAGGGCCGAAGCTGGCCACAGCGCTGGAAGAGCACGTCAAGCAGTACGACGTCGACATCATGAACCTGCAGCGCGGCGAAGCGCTGATCCCGGCTACCGACGGCGGCCTGCATGAAGTGCGCCTGGCTGGCGGCGCCTCGCTCAAGGCCAAGACCGTGATCCTCGCCACCGGTGCCCGCTGGCGCGAAATGAACGTGCCAGGCGAGCAGGAATACCGCTCCCGTGGTGTAGCCTACTGCCCGCACTGCGACGGCCCGCTGTTCAAGGGCAAGCGTGTGGCGGTAATCGGTGGGGGCAACTCGGGCGTGGAAGCGGCCATCGACCTGGCCGGCATCGTCGCCCAGGTGACGCTGATCGAGTTCGACAGCCAGCTGCGCGCCGACGCCGTGCTGCAGCGCAAGTTGCACAGCCTGGCGAACGTCAAGGTGATCACCAGTGCGCTGACTACCGAAGTGCTGGGCAACGGCGAAAAAGTCACCGGCCTGCGCTACAAAGACCGTACCAGCGACGAGCTGCATGACCTGGCGCTGGAAGGCATCTTCGTGCAGATCGGCCTGCTGCCGAACACCGATTGGCTCAAGGGTACGGTCGAGTTGTCACCGCGTGGCGAAATCATTGTCGACGCCAAGGGTGCGACCAATGTGCCGGGCGTGTTCGCGGCCGGTGACGTGACCACGGTGCCGTACAAGCAGATCGTCATCGCCGTGGGTGAGGGCGCCAAGGCCTCGCTGTCGGCCTTCGACCACCTGATCCGCACCTCGGCGCCGGCGTAAGCTGCGTAAGCTGCACCGGCCTCATCGCGGGCAAGCCCGCTCCTACAGGTACCGTATCGTACGTGTAGGAGCGGGCTTGCCCGCGATGAGGCCGGTCATGCCCAGCCCAATTCCGAAGGTGTCTATGATTAGTGCAGACACCCTCAGGAATCTCACCCATGACCCTGATCAGCCGCGAACCCTGGTGGCTAGTGCCGCCAAAGCCCGGGCAGAAAGAGCAGGACCTGCACTGGGGCTACCTGGAAATCTACGCCGACGGGCGCACCGTGTTCGTCGACCAGCGCCCCAGTGAGCGGGAACTGGCCGAACGCAAAAGCTGCCGCAATTTTCCTGAACCGGATCACTGAGTGGCCTAGCCTTCGAGCTCGGCCAGGCGCGCCTCCAGTGCTGCAATGCGTGCTTCCAGGGCTTCGATCCGCTCTTCCGAGACGCTGGCGCCACTGCTGCGAGCGCCACCTTCCTGTTGGCGCGCGGCAAGAATCGCCTCTATTTCTGCCGGGTCGCCCAGCGCGTGGGTATAGCGGTCTTCACGCTGGCCGGCCTGGCGCGGCAGGTGCAAGGCCAAGCCGCGCGAGATCAGGCGTTCGAGCTGGTGCTGGATCTGTTCGGTGTCGTCGAAATCGTGCAGGCGGTTGCTGCGGGTCAGCAGTTCGTTGAGGGTCTGTGGCCCGCGCAGGAACATCAGGCCCATCAGTATCAGCTGTGCCGGTACCAGTTCCAGGGCTTTGTCCACGCGCTGTTCCCAGCGGTCGGCGCGGCTGCCCATCTGCAGCCGGGTCATGTCCTGGCCCTCGAGGGCACGCAAGGCCTGCCCGACTTGGCCCTGGGTAAGGTTCATAACCGGCTCGCGGCTGGTCTTCTGGTTGCAGGCCAGCAGCAGGGCATTGAGGGTCAGCGGGTAGCTTTCAGGGCTGGTGGCCTGTTTTTCGATCAGCGAGCCGAGAATACGGATCTCGATAGCGGTGAAGCGGCCTTCGTCTGTGGTTTGGTCTTCTGACATGGCCCTGTCTCATTGCGAGGAAAAGGCCACTAGCGTAGGTAAAGCCGCCGTTCAAGGCAATCGGGACCGCATTGCGGCCCCAATATATTCAGGCGCTACGCCGCTCTTCAGCCTCGCACGCCGCCGCCGTGAACAGCACATCGGTCGACGAATTCAGTGCAGTCTCCGCCGAATCCTGCAATACGCCGATGATGAAGCCCACGGCCACCACCTGCATGGCGATTTCGCTGGGAATGCCGAACAGGCTGCACGCCAGCGGAATCAGCAGCAGCGAGCCACCGGCCACACCCGACGCACCGCAGGCACACAGGGCCGCCACCACACTCAGCAGCACGGCGGTCGGCAGGTCGACCGGGATGCCCAGCGTGTGCACCGCGGCCAGGGTCAGCACGGTAATGGTGATTGCGGCGCCGGCCATGTTGATGGTCGCACCCAACGGAATCGACACCGAGTAGGTGTCCTCATGCAGCCCCAAACGCTCCGACAGCGCCAGGTTGACCGGAATGTTGGCGGCCGAACTACGGGTGAAGAAGGCCGTGATGCCGCTCTCGCGCAAGCACAGCAAGGTGAGTGGGTAAGGGTTGCGGCGAATCTTCCAGAACACGATCAGCGGGTTCATCACCAGCGCTACGAACAGCATGCAGCCGATCAGCACCCCCAGCAGGTGCAGATAACCCAGCAGGGCATCCAGCCCAGACTGGGCGAGGGTAGAGCTGACCAGGCCAAAGATGCCCAGCGGGGCGAAACGGATGACCACGCGCACCAGCAGGGTGACGCCATTGGACAGGTCGTCGACCATGGTGCGGGTGGTTTCGCTGGCGTGGCGCAGGGCCACGCCCAGGCCAATGGCCCAGGTCAGCACGCCGATGAAGTTGGCATTGACCAACGCGCTGACCGGGTTATCGACGGCGCTCAGCAGCAGGTTCTGCATCACTTCGACGATACCGCCCGGTGCGCTCAGTGCAGCTTCGCCTGTGCTCAGGGCCAGCGGAGAAGGGAACAACATGCTGGCGACCACGGCTACCACGGCGGCTGCGAAGGTGCCCAGCAGGTAAAGAAAGAGAATAGGGCGGATATGGGTTTGCTGGCCGTGGCGATGGTTGGCGATCGAGGCCATGACCAGGACGAAAACCAGCACCGGTGCCACCGCTTTCAGGGCGCTGACGAACACCTTGCCGAGGAACGCCAGGTCGCGGGCGATGGCTGGCGCGAGCAGGGCCAGGGCGATGCCGGCGATCAGGCCGATGACAATCTGGCTCACCAGGCTGGTGCGGTTGAGGATGCGCAGGATGGGGGACATGTGCAGCGGTATCTCGTTATCTTCTAAAGCGCGCGACTTTACCATGTCACCAGTGAAACAACTCTTTTCTCGCGCCTTCGGTAATGGCCACGATCCCGGGATGCTTGACCTTGCGCTCCACTGAAATGGCATAGAACGACTCATGCACGGCCTCGGTCTGGCCGATCAGCTCCACTGCATACTGGCGGCACACTTCCTCTGCAATCACGCTCGGGGCGACGAAAATGCCGCTGCCCGACTGGCCGAACGCCTGCATCAGGGCGCTGTCGTCGAATTCGCCGACGATACGCGGCTGCACCTGCTGCTCGCCCAACCAGCGCAGCAGGCGGCTGCGTACCACGGTCTCCTGGCCGGGGATCAACAACGGCGCATCGTGCAGGCAGGCGGGGAAGGCGCCGGCATGGCGCTGCGCCAGGGCCTTTGTGGCAAAAAAACTCAGGCCGCACTCGCCGAGCTTCTGGCTGTAGCCCTTGATGTCCAGGTGGCTGGGCATCGGGCTGTCGGAAATCACCAGGTCCAGGCGCTGAATGGCAAGGTCCGCCAGCAAGCGTTCCAGTTTGTCTTCCCGGCAGTTGATGCGCAGCACGTCGTCCAGCTCCATGGTGGGAGCGAGCAGGCGGTAGACGATCGACTTGGGCACCACGTCGGCCACGCCCACGCGGAACAGGATCTGCTCCTGCGGGCCTGCCCGCAGCATGGCCTCCAGCTCACCGCCAAGCTGGAACATCTGCTCGGCATAGGCCAAGGTTTGCCGGCCGGTCTCGGTCAGCTCCAACTGGCGGCCGACCCGCTGGAACAGCTCCAGGCCATAGGTCTGCTCAAACAGGCTGATCTGGCCGCTGATGGTTTGCGGGGTCAGGTTGAGCTGCTCACTGGCGCGGGCAATGCTGCCGGTCTTGGCCACGGCCCAGAAGTAATGCAGCTGACGGTAGTTGAGCATCGACGCGTTCTCGATTCGTAAAAACCGAAGTATAACCCCTGAAAATACGAATTTTCCTGATGTATCGGCGTCTTTAGAATTCGACCCCATCAGGCGCATTGCGCGCCGTCGGGATATCGACAAGCGAGGACCCCATGCTGCAATTCAAATCCATCGGCACGCCACTGGTGCTAGCCTTGGCCCTGTTCACCCTGGCCGGTTGCGACCAGGCCGAGAAATCCGCCCAGCAGATGTTGGACCAGGCGGCCAAATCGGCCAAGCAAGCCATCGATGACACCAACAAGGCGGCGCAGAACGCGTTGAGCGACGCCATCGGCACCGAAGGGCAGAAGCCCAAGGGTGACGACCAGCAAGACAAGACCCAGGACATCTGACCCAGAACCGTTGCAGGACTGAAAAATGGAATATCTGCTGGAACTCGCCGCAAGCCCCACCGCCTGGGTCGCCCTAGCCACGTTGGTGGCGATGGAAGTCGTACTGGGCATCGATAACCTGATCTTCATCTCGATCCTGACCAACAAGTTGCCGGTCGAATACCGCTCCAAGGCGCGCCGTATCGGTATCAGCATGGCCTTGGTCATGCGCCTGGCGTTGCTTAGCACGGTGGCCTGGATCGTTCAGTTGACCGACCCGGTGTTCGAGGTGTTCGGTAATGCCTTCTCCTGGAAGGACGTGATCCTGATTGCCGGTGGCCTGTTCCTGCTGTGGAAGGCAACCAAGGAAATCCACGAAAACGTCGACCCGCACGGCGCCAAGGAAGAATCCAAGGTTGCCTCCACGGTCACCCTGGGCTTCGCCGCCGCGATCTTCCAGATTCTGTTGCTGGACATCGTGTTCTCGGTCGACAGCATCATCACCGCCGTGGGCATGACCGAGCACCTGCCGATCATGATCATCGCCGTGATCACCGCCGTGATCGTAATGATGGTGGCCGCCGACCCGCTGGCCAACTTCATCAACGACAACCCGACCGTGGTGATGTTGGCCCTGGGCTTCCTGATCATGATCGGCATGACGCTGATTGCCGAAGGTTTCGGTGCCCACGTGCCGAAGGGGTATGTGTATGCGGCGATGGCCTTCTCGACCGTGATCGAGATCCTCAACATCCTGTCGCGTCGCGCACGGATGAAGCGCGAAGCTGCCGAAGGTTGATGCATGCGGGGGCGCATAGCGCCCCATTCGCCGGCAAGCCGGCTTCCACAAGTACCGTACTGTTATTGAAGCCAGTGCAGTACCTGTGGAAGCCGGCTTGCCGGCGACTGAGTTTAAAAGACCTGAGAATCAATGCACCCCGGCATGCCGCCGTGCACGGCTGACCGGCCGTGATTCAGGCGCAACCTGCGGTGGCAGGGGATGCTGTGAATGACGCCGTACGATACGCAGAACACCCCATAACATGGCGGCTGCAACGCTAAGCCACATACCCACCAGCATGAGAATTGCCATTGTCAGGCTCATGTGTGCCTCCTTCTCTCGGGCTGGCCCACGGCTCGCCCTCCAGACACTGCTTTAGTCTAGCTCTGGCTGTGTGACGTTCCATTGATCTAAGGTCTATTGCTTGGTTCGTTTGGTTCCAAGCCAGCGCCGGGCTATACCCGGGCGGCGCCGCACCCTATGATCGTTGGCCAGAGCCAGGCGCTGCCAGCCTGGCGCCAGAACAAGCGAGTGTCCATGGAGCAAATTTCCCTCAAGTCTTTGGTTGCCGGCCCACGGCGGCTCATGGTTGCCTGCCTGCTGGCGGCGACCCTGGCCGGTTGCGCGAGCACGCCACCCGCCACGCTCAAGGGCTTGCCACAGCGGGTGGAGATCAGCAGCGTGCCGTTCTACCGCGGCAATGCCAACCATAGCGGCGCCATGGCCCTGGCGGCACTGCTCTCGCAGCAGGGCGCGCCGATCACCCCAGGGCTGCTGGACAAGCCGTTGAACCTGCCACAGGGCGCCGAGGCGCTGGGCACCAGCATCCCCCGCGTGGCCCGCGATTACGGCATGGTGGTCTACCCGCTGGACAAACAGCTTGATGCCTTGTTGACACAAGTGGCCGCTGGCAACCCGGTGCTGCTGCGGTATGAGGAAGGTTCGGCGTGGTGGAGTGAGCCGCGCTATGCGCTGCTGATCGGCTATGATCGCTACAAGCAGCGGGTGCTGTTGCGCTCCGGCATGCACCGGCGGCAAATGATGGCCTTTGACGATTTTGCCTCGGCGTGGGCGCAGGAGGGGAGTTGGGCGGTACTAGTGCAGCCGCCGCGGCAACTGCCAGCCCAGGTAGACCGGCAGCGCTGGCTGCAGGCTGCCGACGAACTGGCCCGGGCGGGCCAGGAACTGGCGGCAAAGCAGGCAGTGACCAGCCTGGGCCGGTAGCCCTGCCAGCGCCGGCCCTTATGCGGGCCGGCGCTGTTTGCATCAGAAGCCCAGGCGATCGCGCAGGCTGTAGTACCAGGCACCGATGGCGCTGAACGGCACACGCAGCATCTGGCCACCCGGGAATGGGTAGTGCGGCAGGCCGGCGAACGCGTCGAAACGTTCGGCCTGGCCGCGCAGCGCTTCGGCCAACACCTTGCCGGCCAGGTGGGTGTAGGTGACACCGTGGCCCGAGCAACCCTGCGAGTAATAGATGTTGTCGCCGATGCGGCCAACCTGAGGCAGGCGCGACAGGGTCAGCAGGAAGTTGCCGGTCCAGGCGTAGTCGATCTTCACGTCCTTCAGTTGCGGGAAGGCCTTGAGCATCTTCGGGCGGATGATCGCTTCGATGTTGGCCGGGTCGCGTGCACCGTACACCACGCCACCGCCGAAGATCAGGCGCTTGTCGCTGGTCAGGCGGTAGTAGTCGAGCAGGTAGTTGCAGTCCTCGACGCAATAGTCCTGCGGCAGCAGGGTGCGGGCCAGTTCTTCGCTCAGCGGCTCGGTGGTGATCACCTGGGTGCCGCATGGCATCGACTTGGAAGCCAGTTCTGGCACCAGGTTGCCCAGGTAGGCGTTGCCGGCGACGATGATGAACTTGGCGCGCACCTTGCCCTGCGGGGTATGCACCACCGGGTTGGCGCCACGCTCGATGCGGATGGCCGGGGTCTGCTCATAAATGATGCCACCCAACGACTCGACCGCGGCAGCTTCGCCCAGGGCCAGGTTCAGTGGGTGGATGTGGCCACCGCTCATGTCCAGCATGCCGCCGATGTAGCTGTCACAGGCAACCACTTCACGGATGCGCTTCTGGTCCATCAGCTCCAGCTGGTTGTGGCCGAAACGTTCCCACAGGCGCTTTTGCGATTCCAGGTGGCCCATCTGCTTGGACGTGAGCGCTGCGAACACACCGCCGTCTTTCAGGTCGCACTGGATGTTGTACTTGGCAACGCGCTCACGGATGATGCGGCCGCCTTCAAATGCCATGTGGCCCAGCAGTTGTGCCTGCTTGGGGCCGACAGTGCGTTCGATGACGTCGATGTCGCGGCTATAGCTGTTGACGATCTGGCCGCCGTTGCGGCCCGACGCACCGAAGCCGACCTTGGCCGCTTCGACGATGCTCACCTTGAAGCCGTTTTCCAGCAGGAAGAGTGCGCTGGACAGGCCGGTGTAGCCGGCGCCGATGATGCACACATCAGTTTCCACCTCACCCTGCAGCGCCGGACGTGGCGGCACCGGGTTGGCCGAGGCGGCGTAGTAGGACTGGGGGTAGGGGGTATTGGCCATGCTCGAGAAACCTCGTGTTTTATATTTTTAACGAATGTACCGATGCTATCAATAATAATAAACACCCGCTAGTCGTCCGTTGA
>Ga0213824_1000569_pt1 | contig 26617 bp, 24 predicted proteins | sample MC6MC0906MG_FD_179892 | JGI IMG/M metagenome (GOLD analysis project Ga0213824, IMG submission 179892) | Enriched soil aggregate microbial communities from Iowa State University, Ames, United States - MC6-MC0906-MG | ecosystem: Environmental > Terrestrial > Soil > Unclassified | place: USA: Iowa...
TGTGCCGTTTCCATTGCAGCACTTGAAGTGATTGAAGAAGAAAAACTAGCGGAACGCTCGCTTGAATTAGGAAATTACTTCCTTGAACAATTGAAAACCATCAACAATCCAATTATTAAAGAAGTAAGAGGCAGAGGCTTGTTTATTGGTGTTGAGCTAACGGAGGAAGCAAGACCATATTGTGAGCAGTTAAAGGATGAAGGATTGTTATGTAAAGAAACCCATGATACCGTCATTCGCTTTGCACCGCCACTCATTATTACAAAAGAAGAAATTGATTGGGCTGTTGAGAAAATTAAACAGGTTTTAGCCTAAAAAATTTTCTGAATAAAAAATATGATTCTACAAAAAATGACTCTTTCCGAGGATTCGGGAAGAGTCATTTTTGTACAGGAAGATGGTTTTGTATTGTTATGTTGCTCGGACTAATATATAGGAATAAAGACCTTTAATTGAATATGTTGTCTATAACATAAGTCACATTAAAACAAGATTAATTATTTGATAATTCAGACTTTTTACTCTATTTTTTTAGTAGTTTTTTTCATACGATTTATTTAGAAGCCCGACAAATATAGAGAGGAGGTTACCATTCACTAGGGCAAAAAAAATAGAGAGAGGTATAAATATGAATTTATCAATTTTCAAAAAAACTAGCATGTTAACTGCAATTCTGCTGCTAGTATTCTCTTCCCTCGCTTTTGCTGCAACAAAACCTGGAGGCCCATCAACAAATGGCCAAACCAATATCAGTTCAACCTTGTCATATGCTGAAGTGATAAAGATTTTAGGTAGTATTGAACAATCGAGCAAAGGGAAAGTAGAAGTATTTACTTTGGATCAATACGGTAAATCTGAAGCAGGAAGGAGCATTTATGCAGCGAAGGTTGGAACTGGCACAAAAAAGATTTGGATTCAGGCCCAAATACATGGTAATGAAAAATTAGTGACAGAGGCGGCCCTTGACTTATTAAAAACATATTCAAGCAACAATTCCAAGGATGTTCAAAAAGTCTTGGAAGAATCTACTCTTTATTTCATTCCAATGTATAATCCTGATGGAGCAGAGATGAATACTCGTGGAACTAAAATCATGGCGACCGGCAAGTCCCTTGATTTGAACCGTGACTGGACACTCAATGGCGGCTTTGTCGCGAAAGAATCACAAGCGGTATACGCTTATTGGGCGGATTTAAAGCCAGACTTTGCTATAGACCTGCATCATCAAGGAATCAAGCAAGTGTATGGAACCAATGAAGCAACTTCCTTTTCCCTTGGAGTGTCGCTTGCTCCAAATGGACCAACATTGCCAGCATATAAAAACTACAATGATGTTACACGGCAAATGCTTGCGTATGTGTACGATAATATGAAAGGGTACGGATATACTCATATTGACCGCTACCAAATTGTTGATTCCGCCAAGCAAGTAGGCTATGATATTGACATAAAAGGCGGTGTGGTTTCAGCGATGATGATGGGATTGAATTATAAGGGATTAAATCCTGACCACCACAGTCATCCAGCCGTATTCTTTGAGACAAAAGGAAATACAAGTGAAGGAAGTTTAGGCCAAAAATCAAACGGTTATTTAACCAAACAAAATTACCTGGCACTAAAATCATTAGTATACGGCTATGTGACTGGAGAAGTTTATCAGGTAGATCCTAACCACTGGAATGACATCCCCGCATATCCGCTCGCGGGTTACTGGACAGATTACAATGGAATCGTCCCAACTGGAGATTCGGGGTACTAATATTTGTAAGTCCATCGCAGAATAGACACATTTGAAAATGACCGCCAGGCATCTAAGATTGAAGCAGCTTGATAAACATGGCAGGTAATGAATTGCTCTTGATTAAGAAAAGTATCTAAATCCCCCTTGGGTTAAGTTCCCGAGGGGGTAACGCTATTTCACCTTAGAAATTCCACCACTTATAAGCTTTACCTTCACATCAATGGATGCAATGCTACTTTTGTCTAAAGGAAGTTTACTATCTTCTTCCAGTTTTTTCCACGCGTTTGGCATATCTCTGTATATGGGTTCTGATAGTCCGAGAACATCAACGCCTAATTCAAGACCTTTGAGATAGGTCCCCATAATTTCCTTTTTTACTTCTCGAGCTGCTAGTTCTTCAAGTTCCTTTTCTTTAAAATGCTCTTTTAATTCTGGAATGTTTGCCTGCATCGAGATTTTAATAGCGAAGGTGGCTTTACCAGCTGTTACCTTCGGCTTTATGGATGATTTTATTTTATCCATTACTAAAATAGCCTTCACAGATTTTTTTTCTTTAATTTCTAGAGATGTACGCTCCGTTTTTTTTTCCACCCACCGTAGTCCTAATAGATAACGACGAGCCAAACACCCTTTGAATTGCTTGTTTTCAAGAAAACAAATCCCGCCAGGTTTGAGTTTGGGGGAAATCTTTTTATTTTCTGTCCAGTTTCTCACGATGGTTAGATACGGTAACAGAACGGTTTGTCCCTCTTCGTACCATTTCCGGATAAACTCGTAAAGATATAGTGGTGCAATTTCTGAACTTTGGGTGTATGGGTTTAATGGGCTATTTAACTGAGAGTAAAGAACCGATAATTCCGCAGTCGAAGGGGTATTAAATACTTCCTCGATAGGTTCTTTAGTAGCCATGGTCCAAACTGTATATCGAAATTCATAGTATCTATCCCAAACGTCTATAACCTCGTTAACAACACCATGCTTTAAAGCTTTTTCGCTGAAAACAATGGTTTTAACATGACTCCAAGCGATTTTTTGCGGACTTGATGAATACAAATGAAAAATGGCAGCATCGAAAGAATTCCCCTTCCCTTTTGCAACATATGTCTTTTGTGGTTGAGACTGTCCTGATTCCTTTTTAGCTATTCCACTAAAGTTTATCATCTGTAAATAAATAACCACTTTATCGTTCACATAATCTACTCCAACAGAGTTGACATAGATCATATGTTCAATCTCTTTTGCTCCCCAACAACCAGTAAGCAAAAGAGAGAGCATGAAAATGACAAGGATGTTTCGTGGAAGTTTCATGGTAATCGTCTTTCCTTTTTTTCTGCTTATCAAAAAAATAAACAGTTATTTTTTTCTCCCCCATGGCATTCGAAACAAGATTTTGTATAGTTCTTGGAAACTTGGCGGGGAAAGAGGGGTCATATAATACATACCAAAGGAACGTAAATTTACCAAGTAAAGAGTAAAAGCCAACAAACATATTAACACTCCAAACAAACCAAAAATGCCGCTGATTATTAACACAACAATTCGAATCAAGCTGAAAATACCAACCAAAGACTGATTTACCAGAGTAAAGGTGGAGAGCACTGAAATGGCAATAATAACAATAATCCCAGGAGCTGCAATCCCGGCGCTAATCGCTGCTTGGCCGATAATTAGTCCTCCTACAACGGATAATGTTTGGCCAAAAGAAGTTGGCAGCCTTAATCCGGCTTCCCGAAATATCTCAAACAGGAGCAACATAACTAGTGCCTCCAGTGGGACTGGCAGTGGCACACCTTGTCTAGAATTCACTAATGTTGCAAGAAAAGTGAAAGGCAGTTGATCTTGATGATAAGTTGCGAGTGCTATCCAAAAACCAGGAAAAAATAGTGCTAGTGCCACTCCGCTTATTCTTAAAAACCTGGTAAATGCCACAAAGAAATTATTCAAATTAGCATCTTCGGAAGTATTTAATAAAAAATTAAAATTAATTGGTGCGATTAATACCGTTGGTGAACCTCCGATCACCAGTACAAATTTTCCGTGAAGAAGGGAATTAACGGCAAAATCAGGTCTTCCGGTATAGGCGAATAATGGGAATAATGAAAATCCGGTTAGAATTTCTTCCATTTGAGCACTGCTAACAATCCCTTTTACCTGTATGTTCGACAGCTTTGTCTTAATTTCATGTAACGAGGTTGGCTCAATTGCATTTTTCAGATATAAAAGATGAACTTTTGTGGCAGTTTGCGAGCCAATAGTGTATTCTTCTACGGCCAATAATTCGGTTTTGAGTCTTTTTCGTATAAGTGCTATGTTTACTGGTGCTTCTTCAGTAAAACCATCTTTTGGACCTCTCATTGAAATCTCTGTATTTGCTTCCTCCGGATCTCTTTTTGGAGGATTTGCTAAATTTACAGAAAATATCTTGTTCGAAGGAACAAACAAAAGCAAGAGTTCACCATTTAATATAGTATCAATAATTGATTTTTCAACTTGGTCCATTTGAAGAGGAGTCATGTGAAAGGGAACATTTTGTTGAAAGTCTAAAACGGTTAACATGGGAAACTGATTTGTCATTTTTTTAAAATTAGGAATGATGTATTGTTCCACTTTTGTACTATCGCACAATCCTTCGCAGTAAACGAGATGAACATCAGCTCTCTGATTCCCTAGAGAAAAGGGAAGCGTGATTTTTTTTATATCCGAACTTGAATCAAGCAATTGTTTTATTGCTTCAAGTGGTGGTTTTGAATTATTTTGAAACCTGCTATTTTTGTTCATGGGTTTAATTTCTCCCTTCGATAGCCGAAGTTAATTAGCCCAACAACAATAATTGAAAAAATAAGGATGCCAAATAAAGAATACGGAAGTATATATTTTGACTGAAGATGTAAAAAAAACGGGTCACTATAAGGAATAATCGTAATACCCACCAACATAAAAAAAATAAGACTAAGCATTATCATTTTCTTTCTTTTAGTCTGAATATTGAACACATCAATGATTAGAAACATCATCAAAGAAATTCTCAAAAATGCACCACAAAACCATTGATAAATACTTAAAAAATCTAAATGCTCTACGTATCGGCCAATGGTCACTAATCTCCATTCTTCATATACAGGAAATCGGAGTTTAGCGGCTTCCTCAGGCCCAAACTCAACGACTGCACTAAGTAGAGGACCAATGGTAAGAAACATTAGTATCAGACTAATAATCCCTAACGAACGATACGATATTCGCGACTGAATATGATGCTGCAAAAAGAAGAGCATAATAAGTTCAACCAATCCTGCTCCTACATAAATTGATCCGTTCCATACAGGCTGCATTCCATGAGCCAAAATAGGTTTTAAGAACGAATAATTTCTATGTGGTATATTTGCGAAAATAAGAAAAAGACCTAGGATAATGACAAAAGGAGCCAAAACTCCAGCAGTATTAGCCAATGAATTAATACCCAAAAATGCATTGATAGCACAAATAATGACTATGATAAGGGTAAGAATAAGGATAGGGGTATTTGGACTGAAAGCAAGATGGATCCAATGAACAGTATCCTTAACTGTAACAGCACATAACACAAACAGATAAACACTTGCTCCTATTGCAAGCAAATGACCCACTAATGGATGATAAGCTTGCTTTAGCCACTCAAAAAGATGCTGCTTACGTATTTTACGAATTCCGATGTGTAGCAATGCTATCCAAACAAGAGAACATGTCCCGGCTAACAGCACAGAAACCCAGGCATCACGTTTCGCTACATCAAGCAAGATAGGGATGATGATAATATGATTTAATAGACCAGTACTAAGAAAGATAATCATCACAGTTTGTACAAGTGATATCGAAGATTTCATTTTCCTTATCCTCCTCAATAATCCGCTGCTATTACTATCGTCCCTTTATTAAAATAATTTATTCAGACCACACTGTTAGGATTCAGTAGAGTGTTAATATTGAAAGTCTCCCACTCCGTAAACGAAGACCTTTACTTATATAAATTAAGTTATGAAAAGTTGTTCGATAAGATGAAAGAGTAAAAGAGAAATAAATGAAGTTGAATAAGATGAAATGGATAAATCTATTAGAATATTGAAGGAGGTTGTAACAGGAACAAATGATAAAGATTAAATAGAGGAGCTGGATTCGACGCTATTATTGCGATATGTGAAGACAGGATCAGGAGAAGCCTGGAACGGAATCTGTCTGCAAAAGAATGTCTACTTTAAAAATTATTAAGGACAATGATACTGGAACTTTTTGGTTTTACAATTTCACAGAAAAAAGTGTTAAGCTCACGCTTAACACCATAATCTCAAACTAAATTTTTATATAAAACAATTGAATTTATCAGTATCTAACCCTTTTTCTTTCATGAAATCCAGTACTTCTCGACTTGTAGAAACACCTCCACGAGCTCCCATGGTTGTAACAGCGCGGGCTGCAGCAGCATTGGCAAAAGTAGCTGCTAATCGCAAATCATTACTTTTATTCATCGCATAGATAAAGGAGCTGCAAAATGTATCACCTGCACCAGTAACATCAATAACATCAACAGGAATTCCGTGCACGCGAATTTGTTGCTCCTTCGTGTAAACGAGACAGCCTTCTTCGGCTAATGTTACGACGACAACTTCTGTGCCATAGCTCAACAATTGCGATACTGCATCCTCGTATGATGTATCGTTTCGATACACATCAAACCCAACCTGATTGAAAAAGGCTATATCCATTTCTTTGAAGAAAATTTCGTCTCCCTCTTCAATGAGACCGACATCAAGGTCGTAAACCATTTTAGTTCCGGATTCACGAATCTTTTTTATGATATCAATCGCATTCATATTACCGCATCTTAATGGTTTTATTTCCACAATATTTGTATATACATATTTAGCCCTGCACATGGCATCAATGATTTCAGGGGTAATTTCAATATGCTTAATACCTAAAGTTGGGATAAATACAGTATGTTCATCTTCGGTAAGGATGATCATGCATTTTGAATCAGGGAGGCTATCGTCATGTAAAATATATCGGGTGTCAATTCCTTGATTCCTTAGATCTTCACAAAGTTGTTGTGTAATAGTACCGCTATTAAGAAGGGAGAGAAAATAGGCGGATTCTTTAAATCCGGTGTAAACACAAGCAGCATTTGCAATACTTCCACCCATTTGTGGCTCTAATGTCTCGACGAGTACCTTTTCTCTTATATTCGGCCAGTATGGTGCTCGATAATATTCATCAAGAGCAACATCTCCAACAAAAAAAGAATAGTCCTTTTTCATACATAACCCCCATGAAATGACTTTATTTAAAAAATAGATATTCTCTTTTAAACTATTAATAATGCTCTAGCTAATGAATTTGTCCACTTTTTTAAGATAAAATCGTCTTTCTCTCGGTTTGGTCACGGAGCTTTTGTAAGGATTCCATAAAATGATTAACATGTTTCACACTTACGTTACCGTCATCTTTATAAGTATCCTTCAAAAAGCTGCCAATAATGGCTCCATCTGCAATGGAAAGTTGGGTGCCGCTATTTTCTGCTGTTAATCCCGCACCAACAACTAATGGAAAATCCTTACCAATGATGGTTCTAAATACTTGGATTTTTTCTAGATCCGTTTCCAAACCTGTACCTTCTCCAGTGACGACGATTCCATCGCATCTACTCATACCAATTTTCAAATCTTCTTCCAAAGACCGTCCTGACAGGTATGGCTGGTATTTAAACCTTACCCCGCCGAGTACAAATGCGTTCGTTTGTTCACGCATTTGAATAATAAAATCGTGAAACTTTTTGTCCTCCTCAATATTCAAGTGCCCAGCTACTGAATCAATTTGAATAAACTTCGCTTCATATTTAATAGCCAGTTCAAAAGCCCTTTTGTCGTCTTCGAGAACATTTACTCCATATATGATGTGTTTTCGTTCTTGATAAATATACTTTAGGACTTCTTCCACATCATCTGGATTACCGAAATAGTTTTCGATAATTACAGCATCCATCCCATTATCGATTAATTGGTCAATTTCACGTTTCGCAATTTCCAGCTTTTCTTCTCTACTATCTCCTTTAAGATGAATCATTGCTAATACGGGCTTAACTGTTTTAAATAAATCTAAAAAATTTCTTTTCTCACAAATCATATTTTTTCACCTCAAGAATGATTTCTCGAAACCCGTTGCACTTTGCTATCAATATTTACTTGATAAAAGATTCACAAGTTCATTTCTTAAAATAATATTCTCGCCTACTCCTAGGTCACTAGCTAATTCACCAATTTGCGGCTTTTTAATCTTCGCTTTTTTTACGACATCCTCGCTCCAAAATATTTCTTTGGAAGTTCCATCAGCAATAATTTGTTTATTCGCCATCGCCACCACTCTTGAAAAATTGTCAGCAACAAACTCCATATCATGAGTGATCGTAATGACACATTTCCCCTCATCCTGCAGTACATTCATCAGTTTTGTGAGAGCTTTAATCCCGTATACATCCTGGCCCGCAGTAGGCTCATCCAAAATAATATAAGGTGTTTCAATTGCCAGAATGGCAGCAATCGATATAAACTTTCTGGTTGAATAGGGAACGTCATACGGATTCATATGCAAAAAGTCTTTAATCCCAGTAAGTTCAACAGCCCTGTCAACACGGCGATCAATCTCTTTTTGTTCAAGCTTTAAATAATCCAGCATATATTCAATTTCCTTCTTAACATTACTATTAAAAATTTGATCATCAGGATTTTGAAATACATAGCCTACATAGGAAGAGATTTGGGCAGTTGTTTTATCCTTTGTATTGACCCCATTAACGAATACATCGCCTTTTGTAGGCTTATTTAATCCATTCATAAGCTTTACTGCAGTTGTCTTTCCAGCGCCATTTTGTCCTACAATGGCTACTCTCTCACCACTACTGATCGAAAGGTTTAGATTTTCATTGGCAATAAATCCGTTTGGATAGGCATATGTTACGTTCTTTAATTCAATTGATCCCATTTACACACCCCATCCTTTTCATGATTTGTTCTTTTGCCTGTTCATTTGTGATGGTTATATACTCAAAAGGCTTATTTAGCCTTTGCATATCATGACTCAATAGTGCAGCCTGTGGTATCGCTGCCCCCATTTCCAATAATTCTATATTAGAAAAAACCTCTGACGGTGTTCCACTATAGGCAATTTGGCCATTTCTCAAGACCAAAACCTCATCCGAATACTCAGCAATCAAGTCTACTTTATGTTCCACTAATAAAATGGTTTTTCCTTGTGATTTCAACATATTAATAATCTCAAAGACATCTGCCGTACTCTCAGGGTCAAGCTGTGAAGTAGGTTCGTCAATGACGAGAATGTCATTATCCATCGCTATGATTGACGCAAATGCCACCCTTTGACGTTGTCCTCCAGATAGTTTATTTGGATTCTTTTTAATTAAATCCTCTATCTTCAGTAGTTTTACAACATTTATAACCCGGTCAATCATTTCTTCCTTATCAATACCAAGGTTTTCAAGCCCTAATGCGATTTCCTCTAAAACAGTGTCTTTCACACCGCTTATTTGTGTAAAAGGGTTTTGAAAGATATAGCCGATCTTTGTAGATAATTGACTGGCATCCCACTCGCGTACATCTTTTCCTTCAATTAAAACTTCACCGCTAAGTTCACCATTATAAAAGTGTGGAATCAGTCCTCTTACAAGGTTACAAAGTGTGGTTTTTCCGGCACTGTTAGGACCGATAATTCCGTAAAACTTCCCTTTTTCAAATGTATAATTTATATTTTTTAGAGCGAAAGCTTCAGTAAGAGGATATTGATATGAAACATTTTTTAGCTCGATACCCTTCATAGAATAAACCTCCAAATGATAAATAAAATAAGGGAAATGTTAACCAATAAAATTAAAACCTTCTCCCATAAAGGAACCTTCCGAAGCTCGCTCAAATGAGTATTTTTTTCAGGAGCAGAAAATGCTCTCGCCTCCATCGCGATCGCTTTTTCTTCTGTACTTGTAATGGCACCTAAAACCAGTGGCCCCATGATGGGGATGAATGCCTTTATCCGTTTCAATAGTGTGCCTTCGGTTTCAATCCCTCGCGCTTTTTGAGAGTCCATTATTAACTTTGCCCGATCTCCAAGATCAATAATGGACTGGAAGGAAGCTAGAATAATATAGGATATAGAATGAGGCGCACCCAATTTTTCAAGTGCATACATGAAATCCTTCGCTCGTGTTATAGTGCTAAATAACACAATAGCTCCACATATGGAGACAACGAGTGTTGAAAACCAGATTCCCTTATTAATCCCTTCTTGAGTGATATGAAAAAGCCAAAAAGTATATAATACTTGCTTACCAGGAAAAAACATTGCTCTTAAAATAAAGAGTAAGAAACCAATTAACAAACCTAATTTAATAAACATTTTTGAAAAACGTTTCAGGCAGCCAGCGAGAGCAGCGAACAGAAAATAAAAAGCAATAATAGAAGTACTGACTTGCCAACTCTTTGAGAGAATTGAAATAATAGCAATGACAATAAGTATATTCAATTTCGTTAATGGATTGAGATCCAAAAACCAATTACCTGTAAGCTGAGGCTTTTTAAATGAATTAATAAATTCATAATCCAAAAGTATCGCTCCTTCCTGAAGAAAAATAGCAATCTGACAAAAAGTAAACAGGGTGTCAATGAATGTGAAGAGGTTTAAATTCTAACGTTGCCCCATCGACAGCCCTGTTAAATGATTAAATATTCTGATTTAGTTGGTTGTTATTTTGCTGAATAAATAAATTCCCTTGAGGAAGCTTTACTAAAGTTCTAACTGGAATACTCTTAAGGATGAAATAGACAATAATCATTGTTGGGATTTTGTCTAAAAGATCAGCGAACAGTTCTGAAATAAAGGCACCTGCTTGGACGGAAAAGCCCATCGTCATCAACATACCAGTAATGGCTCCTGTAGTTCCTGCACCAAGTCCGCCAAACATTAGGATGGTAATCGTAGACCCTATGCCGCCACCGATGAGAGCAAATCCAATGGAAGCAACCATTGTCTTCCATAGACTTCTAAATACACCCTTCTTCGCTAAGAAACCAGCGAGTAAACCGAACAGGATATTTAACCAAATATAAGCCAATGTAGTGGGATTGGTGATAGCATTCAGTGCATTAGAAATAGCACCAACAATTGCGCCTGGAATTCCTCCACAAAGAGCCCCGACTACAATGGTACCGACTGAATCAAGATATAACGGGAGTTTCAACAGCAAAATGATTTGACCACCAATAAAGTTAACTGCAATACCAATAGGGATTAAGAAAACGGTTAACTTATACGATTTTTTCATATTTATGCCTCCTCATTATTATTAATTTCGTTTTTAAAAAAGAATATAAGAGCATTAATTCAGTTCTGTCATAATATTAAACTCAATATTAGGTGCATAAATAATTTTTACTTTTTCAATTTCTATATTATTTTGGTCAAAAATACTTCCTTCGGCCTTCAGTAGTGCATTCTCGTTTTCGCCTAATTGGAATACTTCCCTTGTCTGCTGATCGATTGATGCAGGAGATAAAGAAATTTCTGTGCGCTTAGGGAAAATTTCGTATTTTTCTCTAAATACTTGATAGAGAGACTCTTTTTCAAAATCATATTGATCAAGCTTTGGAAATAAGCTGACTGGAAGTAAAGAAGTGTCGAGCATTAAATAAGTAATCGTTTCTTCTTTTTTTACTCCACGTGCTCGAACTAATTTATAAAAGTCCTTTCCATCCAATGAAACTACCTTTTGTTCTAATACTTTTGAAACACCGACTTCATTACGGATATTCAAATAATCTGTAAATCCACCGAAATTTGTTATGCTGTACTTTAAGGGTCTTAATAAAACAAACGTTCCTTTTCCGCGAACTTGTTGTACCAAACCATCGTTTACTAATAATGAAATTGCATTCCTAACTGTTCCTCTTGTCGTTTGAAACGCTTTCATTACTTCGGTTTCAGAAGGAATGAATTCCCCTTGCTTATATTCCCCATTTAAAATCTGCTCTCGTAACTTTCGGTACAATTGAACATAAAGAGGAACAAAATCATTTTTATCTAGCAACAGATAACCTCCCTTTCGTTATATGGTTATTCACTTATGTGTACAAGTTGATTTTAGCAGATCGATTTTTATTAAGTCAATAATATTTTTTTGCATTTTGAATTATTCTGAATACTGTAGGTTGTCTTCTTGTTGAAATCTGGATATGTTTAAAATCTGTAAAGCATTCTAAACAATTAAGAATGCCTTACAGATTTTTATTTTATTGATAAGAAAGTTGATTTGATGGTGGATTGAAGCTGGCATGATGATTTCATTAGATATGATAAGAGGTGATGTTATGAAATTTGATGAGATAGCCATTAGGCAAAAGTTTGAGACAAAGTCATTTAAGATGAATAAGGAAGTGCCTCACAATATGACCATCAATATACGCATAAGCTTTTACATAGAATAAAAGGTAAGCTGGGAATCCAGCTTACCTTTTGATTAATGATAGTATAAAGTCAGCATGAAAAGGCTTGTATTCTCCATGTTAACTTTATCTAAGTAGTATTCACGGACTGCTAGAGCTCTTCCTATTTTACAACTTTAATATAAAAGTAAATGTCCTGTCCGACCTTTTTCGGTTCAGTGATGAGTTGATAGCCATGTTTGACGGCCTCTTCCGGGACACTTCTAAATGATTGCGGACAGTCGGCAATGACTTGTAATACTTCCCCAATTTTCATCGTTTTTAGCGCATCCAGCGCATAAATGACAGGATATGGTCAAGGTTCTCCGCGAATGTCTAAGGTGTAATTTACATCCATTACTTGTGACATTATTTATGCCTCCTTTGTCAGATGAGCAAGCTGTTCATTTTTTTTGTGTTTAATTCCAGTTCCATAACGGAACTTTTTTTCCCACCAGCTGGAGAGTAAAAACCAAACAATCAGCATGGCAATTGTTCCGAATAGGGCTCCTGCAGGTCCCCATAATTCCATCAAGTTTACTTTTGGCCAATTTTCAGCAAGTGCATGATAGATTCCAAGGTGATCCCACCCATAAGCTAAAACCGTGGCTCCAACGATATTTCCTGCTCCTACAACCCAGAATAACAATTGTCCTTCCATGGCACGATACATCATGCCGGTTTCACAGCCGCCGGCAAGAACGATACCAAATCCGAATAACAGCCCGCCAATAACGGTGCTTGGGGCAGCTATTTTAATAAGTGCAATGGAACCGTTTTGAATATAGAAAAATGTAACCACTACACTAATCATCATACCCACTGCGAGTGCTTTAGCCATCACAGCACGTCCGCTTATCCATAAATCGCGGAAAGCGGAAGTGAAACAGATTTGACCTCGTTCAATGAGAATACCAAATAGAGCTCCTGCAATACAAGCAACAGCTAAGAGAGGCTTGCCTGCTGTGAAAAAGTAAATCACAATCCCAGTATAGACACAGGCGAAAAGCAAACCTAAAATCGGTTGGATTTTAGATTCTTGTGCTTGCTCCGACACAACTGGGTTAACAGATCCCTTGCGCAAGTTGGGCTTTCCACGCCACCATTTCGTATTAACGACTTTAACACCAAAATAGGTTCCGATAGCTGTCGTCAGCATAAAAATCCATGAGTGAAAGGAAAATTGAGGTACACCTGTAAAAAAGGCAGCTAAATTACATCCAAGGGCAAGGCGCGCGCCAAATCCCGCGATAATCCCGCCAATAAATCCTTGAACTAAGCGGCGTTTTTGTTTTGGAACACGGATTTTAAAGCTGTTGCTTAACAATATCGTAATGAGGGCGCCAAACAGCATCCCGATAACAATCCACCCATCTGTTCGGGTAAGGGGAGTTCCTTCGATGCCAACTAGTTTAAAATAGGCCCACTGTGATACATCCACCCCAAACCATTGTAAGATGTGACCTCCGAATCTGGTAAATTCCCCTGTAACAGCCCATACAGTTCCGGTAATGCCAAAATATAACGCACTAACCAATCCTGCAATACTGATGGCTATGTAGGGATTCCAATATTCTTTGAAGATTTTCTGATACAGATTCATTGAAATCCACGACTCCCTATAATAAAAATTTATAAACTCCATAAATAAATATTATAAATGTTTTACAATAATCATCAATAGTTACTAGTAAAGTTGGAAAAGTTGTCACTAAATTGACAAGGTCGGGTTTAATGAACCGCAGCAGTTCTTTCAGCTTATCGATTTGCTGAATATCTAGCTGGAACTGCTTATTTTCGGGGAGTGTAGTACCCCTAGAAGAATATGTGCCATAAAGGTCAAATCCAATTTTAAGCTCGCCGATTAAAGCTCTGCCAACAAGACCGCTTGAACCGAGAATCAGTACTTTTTCCAATCCAAATACCCGCATCAAATCTCTTTTCATACTATAACGAATAAACTGCAGAAAAAGATACCCTTTGGTGTGGCTTTTTTTCTGTGGAAATAAACATGAGATACCGCTCCTGTTCTTTAAATTTATTTCCATGGTAGGGTTGGGAGCTGAGGCTCATGACAAGGCTTTCTTTAGTGGAATGGAGAAGAAGTTTGTGAAGTAATGTTGATGCCTCAACTGAGATGTTTCGTTGGATTTAGGTCACAACGTCGAAGTAGGGGCTTTCTAGTTGGATGAAAGCCGTTACAGGTTATTATTATTTTTGTAGCTAATTTAATCAAACGATTAGTTGGTATATTGTGGCGATGTCACCGCCCGATATATGTCGCGGCAATAGAGTTAGACCCCGAGTATTCTTTCGTTGCAGAGGAATAAAGAATACTCGGGGTCAGTCTTCAAAGGGGGGATTCACCGTTCTCAGTTCAGTGCTCCCGCAATTGCAATCAGACTACGAATATACCGAAAAGCAGTGATGTAGTCATCTGTTTCAAAGCGGTGGGTTGTCGAGTTCACTCTTTCGACGATTGGCAGAATTCCGGCTGCATCAGCTAAACCTGGGTGTAGGTAAGTGACTTCGACCTGGAAGGGACCATTTATTGTGACAGGCTGAATCTTGTGAAGACACGAAAGAGATTCAACCGTTTTTTCCTTGATCAGGCATCGCGCTTTCTGTGGGCTTAAATTTTTCGCCGTTTGCCGATTGATTGTGTGTTTGACGACAGCCGTTTCAATTCCCGGAATGAAGTCCATTGCTTCTTGGGCGGCGTACTGACATCCCGTGACAAGGGCAACAGGCACTCGGAAAACCCCGGCGATTCCAGCATTCAGTGCGATTTCACCCATATCTTTGTTATTGATTTTTATATTTCGAATTACCCCTCCATGAAAGGTATGATTCAAAATACCGTCGTTTCCCATCCTAGAGTGATATCCTAAAAATAAAGCTGCATCAAACTCCGTACTAATCCCTTCCATCATCGCAAGTGTTTTCGGGGAACCAGTGATATACTCCGCATCTGGGTGCATAGCTTCGGGGATCAGGTTACGCATCGTTCCATGTGAATCATTCACAACAATTTCTGTAGCACCTCCTGATAAGGCACCTTCGATACATGCGTTTACCTCTTCGGTCATCAGCATTCTGGCCCGATCATGTTCCCGACCGTCCCGTGCGGTATGTTCACAATGAACGACTCCGGCTACTCCCTCAATGTCCGCAGAAATAAAAACTCTCATACTTATTACCCCCTATTAAAACCTATTTATTAATAATTCTATATCATTGCTGTTTTTCCTCTTTTAAAGAAATAGGTTGAAATAGGTTAAATAATATATTATGATTGACGAAAGATTCTGAAAAATAGAGGAGAGGTGCAAAGTTTTGTATTCTTCAAAACTAGTAGATGTATACCGTGGGGGAAGGGTAGAAAGCTCCCATTTCGGACACATAGCTGTCGTTAATTCGGAAGGAAAATTGTTATATTCGCTTGGCGATCCCAATCGGGTAACCTATGCCAGGTCTTCTGTGAAGCCTTTACAAACCATTCCGGTTGTGGAAACAGGGGCAGCAGACTTCTATGAGCTGAGTGAATCGGACATTTCGTTATGTTGCGCTTCACACAGTGGAGAAGCTCAACATACCGATCGGGTACTGGCCATTCTTGGACGAGCAGGAATTGAAGACACATCTTTACAATGTGGAACCCATATTCCACATTCGCAGGATACATATAGGAAATTGATTGCAGCCGGCAAGGATCTCACTCCTTTATATAGCAACTGCTCCGGCAAGCATACAGGTATGCTGGTGACCGCTAAACATATGGGGGAAACGCTTGAAGATTACTATCTACCCAGCCATCCGGTACAACAAAGAATTTTGCAAACCATTTCCGAAGTGGCTGATTATCCAATTGAAAAAATTGAAATGGGAACCGATGGCTGCGGCGTACCAGTGCATGCCCTGCCATTAGAACGGTTTGCCTATGCCTTTGCTAGAATGGCCCGCCCTGATTCCTTGGGTGAAAAAAGAGCCAAGGCTGCGAATCGAATTACAACTGCCATGATGAAGTATCCCGAGATGGTAGGCGGAACGGGCCGTTTCTGTACCGATTTTATGAAAGCAACTGAAGGCCGTTTATTTGGGAAAGCAGGAGCAGAAGCTGTCTACCTGATTGGGGATAGGGAAACGGGAATCGGCATCGCGATCAAGATAGAGGACGGAAATGGACGAGCCGCCTATCCCGTCGCCCTAGAGACTTTGAAGCAACTTGATTTCATCAGTGAAGAGCAACTCAACAAGGTTATGCATCATTACCGCCCTGTTCTGAAGAATGCCCGCCAAGAAAATGTGGGTGAAATGGTACCATCCTTTCAGTTACACAAGTGCTAAGTCGCTTTTTGTAAATAAAAATGATCAAGGGGGAAATAAAATGGTAATAAGAAAATACCTGACCGCCGTTCTTACTGGATTCATGGCCGTAAGCCTTGTGCTTGCAGGCTGCTCCAGTCAGTCTGGTTCGTCGGAAGAAAGCCAAAAACCGAAAACAGTGACAAAGCAAAAAGAACAATCACTCGCGAAAAAAGACGGAAACAGCCTTACGATTGCCATCAAGGATAACCTCATAAGCATGGATCCGCAGGACACGAACGATACGTTGTCCGGTTCCGTCCAAGCAACGATGTACGAAGGCTTGGTTGGATTCGACAAAGATATGAAAATGGTTCCTGTTTTGGCGGAAAGCTATGAAGCTAGTGATGATGCAAAAGTATTTACCTTCAAATTGAAGCAGGGAATCAAGTTCCACGATGGTACCCCATTTAATGCGGAAGCCGTGAAGGTAAACATCGACCGCGTAGCTAATCCAGATAATAAATTAAAAAGATACAGCATGTTCGCTCTAGTTGACAAAACGGAGGCTGTAGATGAGTACACCTTTAGAGTAACGTTAAAGGAACCGTTTGGAGCCATGCTGAATAACTTTGCCCATCCTGCGGCGAGAATCATCAGTCCCGAAGCTTTGAAGAAATACGGGAAAGAGGTATCAAAGCAACCTGTTGGAACTGGCCCGTTCAAATTTGTAGAGTGGGATCCAAGCGACCATTTGACTGTTGAAGAGAATCCGGACTACTGGGAAAAAGATTTGCCGAAGGTAGATAGCATCAAGTTTAAGCCTGTACCGGAAAACGGAGCGCGGGTAGCAATGTTACAAACAGGGGAAGCTGATTTTATTTATCCGGTTCCTACGGAACAAGTGGAAGCCATCAATGGAAAAGACGGAATTGTAGTAGAAAATAGACCTTCCATTGTAGCCCGTTATATGACCATGAATACGACAAAGAAGCCTTTTAATGATGTTAAGGTACGTCAAGCGATTAACTATGCGATTAATAAAGAAGCGTTCTTAAAGGTTGTGTACCGTGGATTTGGAAGCGAAATGGATTCGATTATACCGGCCGGCCTCCAATTCTATTCTAAGCAAAAAACATACCAATATGATCTAGAAAAAGCAAAAAAGCTGTTGAAAGAAGCAGGTTATGAAAAAGGTTTTACAACTACCATATGGGGAGCAAACAACTCAGATGCCATGAAGGCAATGGAGTTTTTGCAACAGCAATTGGGTCAAGTTGGCATTAAAGTAGAGGTAGTTCCTATGGAAGCAGGCACACTTTCGGATAAAATTTGGTCCGTTCAGGATGCGAAAGATGCCGGAGTCGAGCTTTACTATGGCGGTTGGTCTTCTTCTACAGGGGATGCGGATTGGGGAATTCGTCCGCTGCTTGCCGGAAATTCCATTCCACCAAAATCCTATAATGTAGGCTATTACCAAAATGAAAAGGCGGATCAGCTAATTAACGCTGCTTTACAAACAGCAGATCCAGCAAAGCGTCAAGCAGCTTACGCTGACGTACAGAAAATTATTTGGGATGATGCACCTTGGGCACCTTTGATTGTCGAAGATACGATCGCAGGGAAAAAGAACTACCTTGAAGGCGTTTACTTACTGCCTGACGGTTCTCTGAGTGCAAAAGAAGCAGAAATTAAAAGGTAGGGAAATAGTGGGCGGTCGCTAATTAACGATTAGTGATCGCCCTATCTTGAAGACAGGGATGAAAAGGAGGCGGGTTATGTTTCGTTATATCTTAAAGCGTTTATTAGGCATCATTCCTATTCTATTGATCGTTTCCATTTTTATTTTCATGTTTGTCCATATGATTCCTGGGGATCCTGCACGGCTTGTAGCTGGTCCGGATGCAGGTCAAAAGGATGTGGAGCTTGTTCGTCAACAGCTTGGTCTGGATAAACCGATTACGACGCAGTATTTCACTTACATAGGCAATCTATTCCAAGGCGATTTGGGCGTATCGATGAAAACGAAGAGGCCTGTATATGATGAGATTGCCCAAAGATTTATGCCAACTTTTTGGCTGACCGTTTGGAGTATGGTCTGGGCAATCGTTTTCGGGCTGTTGATTGGAGTGATATCGGCAACAAAGCGGAATAAATGGCAGGATTATGCAGGTATGTTTAGTGCCGTATCGGGTATTTCTTTACCATCCTTTTGGCTGGGTTTAATGCTGATTCAACTATTTTCCGTTAAGCTGGGCTGGTTTCCAACAGGAGGCAGTGATTCTTGGAAAGCGTATGTATTGCCTTCCGTTACCTTAGGAGCTGGAGTAGCTGCTGTCATTGCTCGCTTTGCACGTTCTTCCCTGATGGAAATTTTAAAGGAAGACTATATTCGTACGGGAAGAGCCAAAGGATTGAAGGAAAACGCTGTAGTGTGGAGACACGCCTTAAAAAACGCATTGATTCCCGTCATTACGATGACAGGATTGCAGTTTGGATTTCTATTGGGAGGTTCCATCGTGGTAGAGACGGTATTCAGTTGGCCAGGATTGGGCCGGTTATTAATTGATTCTGTATCATTCCGCGACTATCCATTGATTCAGGCAGAAATGTTACTATTTGCTTTAGAGTTCATTTTGATTAATTTACTTGTGGATATCCTGTATGGGGTAATGAATCCGCAAATTCGTTATAAGTAGTGAAAGGGGGAATGAAAATTGGCAAATAGCGGTATAGTTATTCAACCGAATGAACAAGTGACGGGGCGAGAAGTAAAGAAGGTACGCACCCCGTTCTTGGAGTTTTGCAGGAAATTTAAAAAACAGCGTTTGGCCATGGTCGCAGGGTGTTTTATTGTTTTATTGTTTCTAATTGCCCTTATAGGTCCTGTTATTGCTCCCTATTCTTCGATAGAGCCGGACTACGATAATATTTTAAGTCCTCCCTCGATGGAACACTTGGCGGGCACGGATGCTTTCGGCAGGGATATCTTTAGCAGGATTCTCGAAGGAACGAGGATTTCTCTTTTTGTTGGATTGACCTCCGTGTTGGTAGGAGCCATTGCCGGAACTATCCTTGGTCTGATCAGCGGGTACTATGGAAAATGGGTAGACAGCCTCATCATGCGATTTTGTGATGTATTATTCGCCTTCCCGGGAATTCTGCTAGCGATTGGCATTATTGCTATTTTAGGACCGGGTCTGGGGAATGTGATTATTGCCGTAGCGATTTTTAGTATTCCAATTTTTGCACGAATTGTACGAAGCAGCACCCTCTCCATCAAAGCTTCCGTGTTTGTCGAAGCAGCACAGTCTATTGGAGCAGCCCCTCGACGTATCATTTGGAAGCATATTTTCCCAGGTACGGTGTCCAGCATTATTGTGTATTTTACGATGCGGATTGGAACCTCGATTTTAACTGCGGCAAGCCTTAGCTTTCTGGGATTGGGTGCCCAGCCTCCTTCACCCGAGTGGGGTGCGATGCTTAGCTCCGGCCGGGACTTTTTGAATACAGCTCCGCATGTCACCTTCTTTCCGGGACTCGCAATTTTCATTACCGTACTTGCCTTCAATCTGTTGGGGGATGGTTTGCGGGATGCCCTCGATCCGAAGTTAAAAGATTAATAGACAGGGAGCGATCATATGAACAACAAACTATTGGAAATATCCAATTTAAAAACCTATTTTTTTTCAGACAAAGGTCAGGTACCTGCTGTTAACGGTGTTGATCTGTATATAAACAAAGGGGAGACGCTTGGAGTCGTAGGTGAATCAGGCTGCGGAAAAAGTGTCACATCTCTTTCCATCATGCGCCTGCTCACAGATACTCCTGGAAAAGTAGTGGATGGTTCGATTCTGTTTGAAGGAAGGGATCTGTTATCCCTTTCGGAAAGTGAAATTAGAGAGGTACGCGGTAATGAAATTGCGATGATCTTCCAGGAACCTATGACCTCATTGAATCCGGTATATAAAATCGGACAGCAGATTGGCGAGGCTGTCCAGCTTCATTTAAAGTATGACAAGAAAAAGGCCAGGGAACACGTGATCAAGATGTTGAAATTGGTAGGAATCCCGCGTGCGGAAGAGATTATTGACGAATTTCCCTATCAGTTGTCTGGAGGTATGAGGCAGAGAATTATGATTGCTATGGCGATGTCCTGTGACCCGACACTTTTAATTGCCGATGAACCGACAACGGCCCTTGATGTGACCATTCAGGCTCAAATCCTAGAATTAATGAGGAAACTGAAAGAAGAAAAAGGGACAGCTATTATGTTAATTACGCATGATTTAGGGGTTGTGGCAGAAATGTGCGATCGTGTCGTGGTTATGTATGCTGGAAAGGTTGTAGAGGAAGCCGATGTGTTGGAGATTTTTGAAAACCCTAAACACCCATATACAAAGGGATTGCTTAATTCCGTTCCAAAGATGGGTCAGAAAACGAATCGGCTTGAATCCATTCCCGGCAACGTTCCTACTCCCGCGAATATGCCAAAGGGGTGCAAATTTGCTCCGCGCTGTTCTCAAGCAATGGACATTTGTCAGGAACAAGATCCAGATCTTCTACAAATCGCAGAAGGGCACCAATGTCGGTGCTTCCTGTATCAAAGCGAATTGGCAAGGGAGGCGTAATAAATGGCAGAGTTGTTAGTAGAATCTAAGGGTTTGAAGAAGTACTTTCCGATTAGCAAAGGATTGTTCGGCCAGAATAAATCATATGTCCGGGCTGTTGACGGTGTTTCTCTTTCCATTCGTAAAGGAGAAACACTTGGATTAGTTGGGGAAAGCGGATGCGGAAAGTCCACAACAGGGCGCATGATGATGCGGCTGCTGGCACCCACGGAAGGGGAAATTTGGTTTAACGGTCAAGATATCAGCAAGTTGAGCGACAAACAGTTGCGTGAAGTCAGGAAAGACTTCCAGATGATTTTTCAGGATCCTTACGCCTCCCTCAATCCTCGGATGACGGTTGGAGAAATTATTGCAGAGCCTTTGATTATTCATAACATGATGGGAAAAAGAGAGAGAGACAAGCGGGTTCATGAATTATTAGAATGTGTCGGGCTTACTCATTATCACGCAAACCGTTATGCCCATGAATTTAGCGGAGGGCAACGACAACGAATCGGCATTGCAAGGGCGCTTTCCGTAAATCCGAAGCTGATTGTTGCAGATGAACCTGTTTCTGCGTTAGATGTCTCCATACAATCTCAAGTATTAAATCTCATGCAGGATTTACAAATAGAACTAGGGCTGACATATCTGTTTATTTCCCACGATTTGAGCGTGGTGGAGCATATAAGCGACCGTGTAGGTGTTATGTATTTAGGTAAAATTGTGGAAATATCCCAGAAGGAATCCCTATATAAGAACCCACTACATCCTTACACTCAGGCTTTAATGTCCGCCGTTCCTGTAGCCAATCCGCGTATGAAAAGAGAACGAATTATTCTGGAAGGAGACATTCCAAGTCCTTCGAATCCTCCAACAGGGTGTACGTTTCATCCCCGTTGCAGATCTTGTATGGAGATTTGTAAAACAACAGTTCCTGAACTAAAGGAGATCGAGCCTGGTCATTTTGCCGCATGTCATTTGTATGTATAATAGGAATGATGGCTGGTTTCTTTAAAGTTAGGAGTGAAAGACATATTGGTTGATAAAGTAGTAACGATTATTTCAATTCAGGATGAATATTTGTCAACGATCTCAAAACAAATGACAGAGATTGCAGGTGATTTAATAAAGATTCGGCCAATTTCCATAAAAAACTTAGCAAGGGAAACGATTTCGGAAGGTGATATCGTTTTATTAGGAGCAAACTTCATTCTCCCGCTTGTTCGGCCTTTCTTGCCAAAAGGGGTAAGATGCATCGAAGCTAAACGAGGGCTGAATTTTGTAAACATTAAAAAACTACTTTATGCTCCTGAAGGAAAGAATATTTTAGTAGTAAACGATACGGAGCATACCACGGAGGAAGCGATCCAAGCGCTTCGGGAGACTGTATTTGAGCATAACTATTACGCATATGCTCCAGATACCCCGATTCCGGAGCAAATCGATTACATCATTACCCCGGGAGAGATGCAACTCGTTCCGGAGGGGGACATGAAAGTGATCGATATTGGCTATCGTGTTCTTGCTTTGGAAACTGTTTTTGAAATATTTGAAGCATTGGAATTAGATTGTCAGCAATTCTTTCTGGCCAATCGCTATATGAAATCCCTTGTTGCTTTATCCAATGGAAATAATGCTCTTAAAATGGGCTCTACTTTAAGCGAATGGACAGAGTATACAGGCGGGAAAACCGCCAAGTATTTCTTTGATGACGTGATTGCGCATAGTCAAGCAATGAACGATGTTTTAAAGATTGCAAGGAAACTTGCTAAAACAGGTGACCCTGTGCATATATTTGGAGAAACGGGTACGGGTAAAAGAATGCTTGCGCAGGCGATGCACAACGATTCTTCGGTAAAGATGGGGCCCTACCTACATATCAATTGTGCGGCGAGATCATCAGACGTGCTGGAAAGGGAATTGTTTGGAACAGAATCGGGTGGACAGACTTCTCCTGGCCTGTTCGAATTGGCTAATGGAGGAACCCTGTGTATTGAAGAGATTGATGAATTACCTGTTTCCTTGCAAGGCAGACTCCTGCAAGTGCTTGAGGAAGGTCAAATCATTAGGATAAATGGGCATACTCCGATTCCTATTCAGGTAAGAATCATTACGACTAGCGATACCGATCTCTCATTGTCCGTGGATGGGGAAAAATTCCGTAAGGATTTATTTTATTATCTGGCTGCCCTAACCTGCAAAGTTCCGTCTTTGTCAGAGCGCAAGGAGGATTTTGAGCCCCTTATTCAAACGTATCTGCAGTCCCATTTGTATAGGGGTGATTTGGTTATTCCGCCTGATATGATTAAACTTCTACGACAATATACTTGGCCAGGGAATGTAATAGAATTGTTTAATGCCCTCTCGTATATTGCCTGTTTGGAAGAAAAGGAGATAACTTTAGAATTATTGCCATTCTATATGAGGGGTAGACTTCAGAAAGCGGCTGTTAATTCTATACCGCAAGAAATGACTGAAAGTGAATTAAATGAGTTGTTTGTGAATATTGAAGAGCACGGTTTCTTGGAAGAAAGCCTAGCAATTCTCGAAGTATTTGATCTAGGGAAGAAACAGCATGCATCTTATGGCCGTGCTATGGTAAAGAAAAGGCTTCAGGAAAGAGATATTAATCTTTCCGAACAGCAGTTAAGAACACGATTGGAAGCCCTCAACCAATTAGAGTTATTGAATGTCCGTCAAGGACGTTCAGGAACAACGATTTCGAGAAAAGGAGAGTTGTTCCTTCAAACGCTTCGCATGAAAAATTAAATGGTCAAAGCTCAATTAGCGCAAAATGTTTTGGTGGTGTAGATGATGAATAGAGTACGGATTCGTGACCTTGGTATAAACATTGGAAGGTACAAAACTGGAACTTATAATGCGATTACGGATATTACTGGAGTTATGGTTGGGCATACGACCCTTTCCTATAAGAGTGCAGAAGATCGAATTGTTCAAACCGGAGTAACAGCAATACTTCCGCATTCGGGCAATTTGTTTCAAGAAAAGGTATTGGGAAGCTCCTATGTGATCAATGGATTTGGTAAGACTGTGGGGACCATTCAACTGCAGGAACTTGGAGTAGTAGAAAGTCCAATTCTTTTAACCAATACATTTTCTGTTCCGGCGGTCTTGGAAGGCACCATCCGTTATCTCCTCGACCAAAATCCCCAAATCGGTGATACAACTGGTACTGTAAATGTAATCGTAGGAGAATGCAATGATGGTTACCTCAATGATATTCGCGGATTACATGTCAGACCGGAACATGCCTATCAAGCGATTCAATCTGCCAAATCAGGAATAGTGGGAGAAGGTTGTGTCGGGGCTGGAACCGGAATGTCTTGTCTAGGTTTCAAGGGAGGCATTGGAACAAGCTCGAGAGTCGCTTCCTTTGGAGAACAGTCCTATACCATTGGTGTGCTGGTGGTCAGTAATTTTGGCAAGGAGAAGGATTTGCGCATTCCTGCAGGTGGCTGGTTACACCGTTTAGGAGAAGAAGAAAAGATGCCCGATGGATCGATCATGATTATTCTCGCAACGGATGCACCACTCAACGAGAGACAACTCGGTCGCTTAGCTAAACGATCTACATTCGGACTTGCCCACACCGGTTCTTATGGGGCTCACGGAAGTGGTGATATCGTTATTGCCTTCTCTACGGTACATCGTGTTCCACATGAACCCGATCAGGAAAATATCTCCTATTCATTTATGAGGGAGGACGGCGAATGGATTTCCCAACTGTTTGAGATGACTGTTGAGGCTGTAGAAGAAGCGATTTGGAATTCTATTTGTATGGCTACCACAACTGAAGGAAATAAAGGAAGAGTTCGAGAGGCGATTCCTTATGATATTTTGTTGGGGTCATCTTCATAAAGGAGGAGTTTTGAAATGATTTTGGCCTATTTTAATGGGAAATTTGTTGAATCAAATGAGTCAGTTGTTCCTATTGATGAAAGAGGTCATCAGTTTGGTGACGGTGTTTATGAGGTTATTAGAATTTATGATGGAAAACCCTTCATGATGGATGAGCATCTGGATCGATTGTATCAGAGCGCTGATGCTATCAAATTACGTATTGATCCTAATCGGGAGGCATTCAAAAACTCCATGTTGGAGTTGGTACAAAGAAGTGGTTTAACGAATCTCGACCTTTATGTGCAGGTGACAAGAGGAATGGCACCAAGAAATCATCTATTCCCGGAATGCCCCGTATCTGTTTCGATGACTGCTAAACCATTTCAAATCATTCCAGTTGGGGATAAAGGAGCAAGTGTCATTTTGCATCCTGATGAGCGTTGGGCAAACTGCTACATCAAATCGTTGAACCTGCTACCTAACATTCTGGCCAAGCAGGTGGCGTATGAAAAAGGCTACTTGGAAGCGATTCTGGTGCGAGATGGTAAAGTGACCGAGGGAACAAGTTCCAATGCATACATCGTAAAAGATTCCTCGATCATCACTACACCACTCTCCAAACATATTTTATCCGGAATTACGAGAATGGCAGTGAAAAACTTGGCAGAGCTTCTAAGAATTCCATTTGTAGAAAAACAGTTTACGCCGGATGAAATGATCATAGCTGATGAAGTATTCATTACAAGTACAACATTAGAAATCACACCAATCATACGCGTGGACGACAAACAAATCAATGATGGTACGCCTGGTCCGGTTACAAAGGCATTGAAGGAACAATTCAAGCAGATCATCTAAATAGGCTGAGTCACAGGGGTTGCGGTTTTGGTCAGAATGATTTCCAACCCTTGGTTTTTTTCTAGTTTCTTTTGGTTTAGTGATGACGCGTAACTGACCGTTAGTTGGGTATCCATGCAAAAATACTTGAAGATTGGAATGGGCGAACTCCTTTTTCTTCTGTTTTACTTATTTCAGTTCGGCTAATTTATCTCCTGTAATAATTTCAAACATTATCGCTGATTGTTCTTTTGTTAATTGGGCGTACTGATTATCCCCTTGAACAATTTCTAATTTATCCTTATTTGGACTAATCCAAACTCTGTGTAATACTGCTTTTGCCATTATGTTAGGATTTTTGAATTGGAAAACGAATTGGTAGTCAGGAGGACGGGACATACTTACTTTAGCATTTTCCCAATCAGTTTCATTAAGGATCTTTTTGACTTCTTGAACTTTCTTGTTATCGGTAATTTTTCGAAAGTCCTCAAATTCATTTTCATTTCCAACACGTTTTTGAACCTCAATTAGTTGTTCCTCGTTTTCTATTCCAATTGAACAACCAGTTACTATGATTAAAAAAATGGTAACAAGACCAAGAGATATGTTTCGCAATTTCGAACCAATCCCTCCTTTGTCTATTTGACGGTTGTTTATTATAAAGAGTTTCATGTATATAAGTGAGAAAAGGTGTATTATCAAGGATTGTATTGATGTAACATGAAAGTAATCACTAGAAGGAGATG
>Ga0213824_1000571_pt1 | contig 26436 bp, 18 predicted proteins | sample MC6MC0906MG_FD_179892 | JGI IMG/M metagenome (GOLD analysis project Ga0213824, IMG submission 179892) | Enriched soil aggregate microbial communities from Iowa State University, Ames, United States - MC6-MC0906-MG | ecosystem: Environmental > Terrestrial > Soil > Unclassified | place: USA: Iowa...
CCGTGCAGTTCCTCGAACGTCTGGACCAGTTCATCAAGGCCCAGCCGAACGTGAGTTACACCTATTCGGTGGCGACCTACATCAAGCGCATGAACCTTGTGCTCAACGACATGAACCCTGCTTTCCTGCGGGTGCCGCAGGCGGTGGAGCAGGTGACGGTGGTCGATGATGACGGCAAACCGGAGACCTTCGATGTCGATGGCAACTCGCTCATCGAACAACACATCATGATGTTCGAGAACGGTGGCGGCACTGATTTGCAGAACGTGCTCAATGCCGATTACTCGAAGGCGGTGACGCTGTTCACCATGACCTCCTCTGTGGCGGGCGATTACCAGGCGATGCTCGATAAACTGGACGCCTGGCTGGCCATCAACAAACCGGCCAACCTGCAGGTCACCCATGCCGGTACGCCGTACATATGGACCGGGGTGTTGCAGGAAATCACCCAGGGTCAGGTGCTGAGCTTCTCGCTGGCGTTGCTGGCCGTGACCTTGATGATGATGTTCTGGCTCAAGTCAGTACGCCTGGGCATCCTCGGCATGCTGACGTTGCTGACCACGTCGGTGACGGTGTACGGCAGCATGTACCTGTTGGATATCGAGTTGAACATCGGTACCACACTGGTGACGTTCCTGGTGGTGGGCGTCGTGGATTACGCCGTTCACCTACTGTCACGGATCAAGATGCTGGTGCAGAAGGGCATCGAGATCGACGAGGCCATCCTGGTGGCCATGCAGGGCGTCGGGCGCTCGACGGTGGTCAACGTCGTGATCTTCTCGATGGGCTTTGTCGCGCTGCTGTTCTCCGCCTACAAACCCGTCATCGACTTGGGTGTATTGGTGATACTGGCGCTGTCATCCAGCGGCTTCATGACCATTTTGTTGGTCACGCTGATCTCGCCGTGGTTCTTTGCCTCGATTGTGCCGCAGCCAGCAGTGCAAGAGGGCGAGCAGCCGCGGGGTGGGGCTGTGCCAGGCTAAATCGCCGGGGCGCCTGCGTGCTGAAAACGGCACGGGGCGCCATGGCCGTTCAGGGGCGGAGGAGCGGATTCAGCGGGCTTTTTCCAGGTGTTCGAACTGGCATTGCATCTGAGCATCTTTGAGGCTCAGCTCAAACTCAACCAAGCCGTCATGCACTTGCTGCAAGGCCTGGATTTGCCCCATCAATTCCTGCTTTTTGTTATCGATGGCCTGCATGGCCAGATCCCAGGGCAACTCCTGGCCGCGATGATCCTGCAGAATGGCCTGCATTTCCTTGAGCTTGAAACCGAGTTGCTGAGCGCATTTGATGAAGGTCAGCAGCTCTACGCTTTGCTGGCTGTAGATGCGGTACTTGCCTTCGCGTTGCGGGGGGGGCAACAGGCCGATTTCTTCGTAATGTCGAATGCTTTTGACGGTGGTGCCCGACAGCTGGGCAGCTTTGCCGATGTACATGAAAATCCCTTTTTATGACGCATCAGAAGCGAAAAGATGTCGCGTGCTCGTACAGGCGCGCGACATCTTTGCACAAGCGTCAGGGTGTGGGAAGCCAAGTTGGACAAGGTGTCACAGCAGGGAGGCCCGGCTGGGCAGCGCAGGGGCACGGCCCGACCGGGGCCGATCAACGGCTGGCGACTGCCTGGACTTGCTTGAGCCAGGCTTCACGCTGTTCCGGCTTGGAGCCCAATACCGGACCGAAGGTCAGGGTTTTCAGGGGTTTTATGCCGCAGAACTCCAGGGTGGTCTTGCGCATTTGGTGCAGGCCCGGCATGCGATACACCCACCGGTAGTACCACGGCGGCGTGTCCATGGTCACCAAAAGGTGAGCCGTGCGGCCCTTGAGCAGCTTATCCGGGAAGGGCGAGCCCTTGCGGTACTTGAAGGCAAAGCCGGGCAGAAACACGCGGTCGAAGAACCCCTTGAGCAACGCCGGAATGCCGCCCCACCAGATCGGGTACACCAATGTCAGGTGTTCGGCCCAGGTAATGTCGTTCTGTGCGTTGATCAAATCGGGCTCAAGCAACTGGATCTGGTTATAGCCATCGTGCAAGACCGGATCGAAATCGAGGGTGTCCAGGCGCAGAAGGCGCACCTCATGGCCTGCTTGCGTGGCGGCCTCGACATAACGTTCGGACACAGCGCCGCAAAAGCTGTCGTTCGAAGGGTGGCCGAGGATTACGAGCATGCGTTTGCGCTTCATGACAAACTCCAGGTAATGAAGTGCCAAGGGTAAAGTCTGCCCCTTACGGTAGAGTCAAGCCTTGCTGGTTAGCGGTAGAGACAAACAGTCCAGCAGCGCTCGGCTGGCGCCTGGCAAACCGTCGAAGAGCGACCGTCGAAAGTGGGTTAGAGACTGTCAGGGTCGCCAAAGAACATTTTGACTTGGCTCTAGGACGGCGTTTTAAGGCGGAAAAAATTCAAATTTGCCCCCAATTTTGCCCCCAGTGCATCAGGTTCGCGAGTGGCGATTTCCGGCAGAGCCAGATGGATTCAGATGGCTTTCAGTAGTTCATAAGTGGGGAAGGGGGCTCACATTGCCTGCCTCTCAGTCGGGAATGACCAGCGGCGTCGAATGGAGCTGCCTACAGTGCTGCGTATCTTTCAGTCCGACGCTGATTGACCTACGAACGATTGGATATTTATACAGCTGTTACGCAGACTCCGACGATTTGCACCAAAAATTGTCTCCGAACTTGTTTACCGGTCCCGTCAATCACGCTAACTTGCGGTAACGCTGGCACAGTGCCGCTATCGGTCATCTCTGACTAGATCTCACTCGCGCGCACTGCTGCTCAGCTGGTGCCTACCCTTAATCAGGGCGGGATCATTGATCGCGCGCAGCAACCGCAAGAGGATTCTGCGGTTTAGTGTTTGTAGGAAGTGTTATGGATGGCGTGAGCTTCAAGCAGGTAGACCAGTATGCCCTGTGTTGTGTCGAGAATTTTTCTGATGAGCTTAAGCTCGCGCTGAGGGAAAACCTCACCCGTATCTGCCATGGTGCTGATCAGGCCAGCAAGGACAGGGCGATTTACAAATACCCTGCGACGATTAAGCACTTCTGGAACGAGCGCTATTCCAAGAAAACTTGGGAAACCCGGATTGGTATGCTGGGTGAGCTCCTGTCTCACGTCATCATTCTGAAGCTCTTCCCCAACTTCGATGTGGTCTCCCCGTTCTTCAATATGGAAGAGAAGAGTATCCGGAAGGGCTTCGATCTCCTCCTATACGAGACCTCAACCAACAACGTCTGGATCACCGAGGTCAAGTCGGGCGGCAGAGGGGCGGACAAGACTTCTTGCTCGGCCACAAGTGCGCAATTGCGTTTGGCTCGGGATGACCTCAAGAGGCGTTTGGCTGAGCCGGAGCTCAATCACTGGCTCAACGCGATCAATGCCGCGAAAAATGCGATCCACAACAAAGCTAATTACCGGGACTCGGTTATTGAGATCTTGGAGATGGAAGGTGATTTGGCTGAAGAGGACGGGGCGAGTGCTTCGGACAACAATGTGTTTCTGGTCTCTGCCCTGTTCAGCGAAGTGTCCCAGGCTATCGCCGAAAATACCGTGTCAAATTTCACCACCAAGCTGGTAGCTGAAGCTGTGTTCAAAACGGTGTGGGTGCTGTCCCTCCACAAAGGCACCATGGAAAAGCTGGAAGAGTTTTTGAGGCAGGAGGCGGAGCAGTAGCATGGAAGAGCTAACTATCAGGAAACTGGGCAACACCAAGTTCAAGGATCTGTATTTCCAACTCCTCAAGGGAGACGAACTGGGTAACACAGAGATTGTGAAACTTTTGGCGATCGCCGTGCTGCTCCTTAACCACAAGACCCTCGAAATTCGGCGTCTCGGCTACCGCATCATCCTGTTTTACGGTAACGCTTCGGGTCAGTACCAGGCGCTGTACGATGTAGCACTCAACAGTGGTCTGCACCCTGTCTCAGCAGTAATCAGCAGCTACTTTTCCGAGGATGATCACCGCAGCGAGTCGTTCATCCGAAACATCGTGGGCAGCTACATCGATACCTTCCGTGATCAAGGCATCGTGCTGACTGAGCAACAGGATGCCCTGCGGACATTTGTTCAGTCGGAGTACCGTAAGTCGTCAGTCGTGGTTGCTCCGACCAGTTACGGTAAATCTGAGCTCATCATCCAATCGGTGAGGGAAAATCCAGGGCAGCGGATCCTGATCCTTGTGCCTTCTAAGGCTCTGCTGGCCCAGACGAAAAAGCGGTTGATCTACGCGGATATTGAGGGGTTGGGCAAGGTGGTGACCCACCCCGAGATGTATTCGGTTGAGCGAAAGAACAGGGCATTTGTCCTGACCCAGGAGCGGCTCAACAGGCTCTTGAACGAGAACGCCGGGCTGAGCTTCGATATGGTCTTCGTCGACGAGGCCCACAATCTGCTGCAGAGCGACCGCAGAAGTGAGTTACTGGCTGCCATGCTGTGCATCCTGGGGGCTCGTAATCCGGAAACATCATTCAAGTTCCTGACTCCCTTCCTATGCGATGAACTCAACGTCCGTGTGCGCTTCCTGGACATGATCCCGAGCGGATTCAAGATCGACGAGTACATCAAGTCTGAGCGCTTCTACATCAGGGATTTTAGGGCAGGGAGGGGCCAGACGAAGCTCAAGCTCTATGACCATTTCCTAAATGACTGGATGGAGTTCGATCGGAGGTATGCAAACTGCTTCGAGCTCATCAAAGGCGAAGCACTGTCCAAAAACATTGTTTACGGCAACAGGAAGAAAAGCATTGAGTCATTTGCGGTTGAACTGGCAGCCGTGCTGCCGCCCGTAGATTGTCCGCTGATCCAAACTGCCTGTGCCGAGCTAGGAGAGCTTTTTGACCGACGCTACAAACTGATCGGCTGCCTGCGCAAAGGGGTTATGTACCACCATGGTTCGATCCCTGACACCATCCGTCTTTACTTGGAGAACCTCTTCAGTAGCTCCAAGCAGATGAGGTTTCTGGTCTGCAACTCCACGCTTCTGGAAGGGGTGAACCTGCCGATCGAACGACTCTTCGTTTTTGATTTTTTCAAAGGGAAGCAAAAGCTGACTCCATCTCAATTCAAGAACCTGGTCGGACGCGTCAACCGGTTCAGTGAGGTCTTTGCGCCTGGAGCTAAGGCTGCGTTGAGAAAGCTGGAGTCCAGCATCTACCTGTTGGGCGTAAATGGCTACACACGCGACAATGCAGCGCTTGAGACTTTCTACGATAAATCCGTCAACGTCTCAAAGGTGGTCAAGGACACTGTCAGCAACGTTCTGCTTGAAGCCACCAAGATCATCGATGGGAAGGTGTCGGTTCTCTACGACGACGCCGTGGCTCGTCTAGAGAATCTGCATCCTGGCGTGGTTAAAGATCGAGAGTGTCGTTACGTTACCACTCAGGTGGGCAAGCTCCTCATCGCGAACAGTGTCAGTGAAATTGACGTGTTCTCAGAGGAGGAGGCTATTGAACGGAAGATCAGGCGAGGCATCGAGGCGAACGGCGTCATCAATACCGTTGACAGGCTGATGCTTGCGATCTCCAAATCGTTCGTCGATCACTTCGACGACAGCCGAGAGTACAGCGACCTGGTGCGTCTCAAGCAAGAGCCTGCCCGGAATTTCTACGCCATGATCCTGGATTGGAAGCTGAAGAAACTCAGCGTCAAGCAGACGATCCGACAGACGCTCGCGTACTGGAAAAAGCTGGTCGAGACTAGCCATAGCGATCACGTATTCGTGGGTAAATGGGGTGATACCAAATATCGCGACAGCAAGTACGATAACTGGGTAAGAATCTCCCAAAAGGATGACGGCGAGCGTATTAACCTGGCAATCGTCCGTCTCAAGGACGAGGACGATTTCTTCGACAACAAGATTTTCAAGTTCGTCGAGGTGCTGAATGGGGTAGGTGCCCTGGATCCAGGCTTCTACAAACTTATCAAATACGGTACTGCGGATGACACGAAGATCAAGCTCATCCGCGATGGCTACAGCCATGGCCTGGCGGATCTGATGCTCGAACGGTACCCCGAAACTGTGCGTGCGACGCTCGGCGGCGAGATCGAAGTGAGCCCTCGCCTAGTCAACATGATGATCAACAACGAGGAAAGCGATCTGCTGATTTTTGAAGCCAAGATGAACCTCAAACCCATCTGATTGAGGATCTTGGAAGCGCCTGCGAGTTTGATCAAGATAGGCGACAAAATCTCCGTATGTCGGAAGCTGCGGACTGCGAAACTATTGGCCCTGCCATACGAGCTGGGCTTGCCCGCGAGCTCATAAATCAAGCTTTCATCTGACCATTGTTATTGCCTACCAAGGATGGGCGGGTAGGCACTCTAAATGGGCGCTCACTCCATCTGATGATCCGATGGCGAGTAAGGAGAATCGCAGTGAGATCCCAGGTCAGAATCATCAACTCGACGCAGTTACAAAACGCGAACCCGAATCTTGTAGATCCAGTCGGGTACCGCAAAAGCGGGCTCAGTTTGAATCACATCATTGGCTGTCCACTCGATTGCAACTATTGCGTTCGTCACCTTTATGGAAATTTCGATCAGCGCACGCCGCAGGCGCTGATGAGCGATGAAGAAGCCTTCCAACGATTTATCAATCACAGGTATTTCCAGCCTCATATCACACCTATTGAGTTGTTCAACGGGCGACCGACCCGATGCTCCCCGAGGTCAAAAATCATACCCACAATCTACTGCGTATGCTTGATGAGGCTGGCCAAGCTCGCTAACCACACGGCAAAACGCCTTCAAGCTGAAACGGGTGGTGTGGTCGATATCTGTGATCCCTTCAAGGGCGATTGGGTGTTGCGCAACACGGATGTATCTGAGGTGTGGGGTGTCGGTCGTCGCATGAAAATGCACTTGGACGCACTGGGCGTTAAAACCGCCATGGACCTGGCCAAGGCTGATCCTCGAATGCTGCGCACGAAATTCAGTGTTGTCATCGAGAAGACGGCCAGGGAGTTGGCTGGAACGCCTTGCCTTGAATTGGTTGAGCCTGCTCCACCGAAGCAGGAAATCTGCTGTAGCCGAATGTTCGGGAAGCGCCTCACCGAGTTGGCGCCGATCAAGGAGGCGGTGGCGACCTACATGATGCGCGCGTCGGAGAAGCTTCGTGCCCAGGGCTCAGTGTGCAAGAAAATCCGCGTCAGCTTCCGTACGGGTATGTTCAATACTGAGGAAGCCAAGTTCGCCAATGGGGTAGTGGTGGACCTGCCTTACCCCACCGACGATGTTAGGTTGCTGACCAAGGCAGCGTTGGATGCGCTTGAACGTGTGTATCGGCCAGGTTTTAAGTACAGCAAGGTCGAGGTCATGCTTCTCAACCCTGCGAGTACACGGATGATTTGTTTGCGGTCTCACAGCCGTCAGAGGCGACCAATGTGATGGCTGTGTTGGATAAGATTAATGAGCGGTGGGGAAGGGGAACGCTACGTGCGGCAAGCGTGTCGAGCAGTCCTGATTGGGCGACGCGGGGTGAGATGATGAACCAGAGTCATACGACGCGGCTGGATCAACTGTGGACGGTAGGCCGGATATAGGAAATCAGGCAAGAAAAGGCTCTTTGCCGGCGTGAGGAGATACGCCTCAAGCTTGCAAAGAGCCTGTTCCATGCCGCAACCTATTTTGCCGTTGCGCCCGCACCATGATGAGAGGTCGCTAATGGTACCGATACGTTCTAACGGTTACTCCGATTAAGGATTCACTCGGCCGCAGCCTGGATAGATTTAATCAGCACCGACGTAGCCTCATCTTTCGGTTCGACCGATGTAGCAATTTCAGCCGCGGATTGTTTCTGTTTCTCATCGGCAAGGGGAACCGTCTGACTAAGGACCACTAGCAGGTTACGTTGGCCGTCTTCGCTTGATTCTGGAAACTGTTGAATGACCAAAGGAATAGCACGCGGATCCTTTAAGTTGACTAGGACATTGGTTGCGTAGGATCGCACCGTGCCGTCTTCACTTGTGGACGCTTTGGTCAGAGCCTTCAAGTCGTCTTCTTCAACAACTGCTTTCAGTGCTCCGCTTTGGCCAGCATTTGATAGAGCAATTTCATTGAGGGACACAAGCGCACCAAGCTTTGTTCGATAGGTACTGTCAGTGCTCTGTACTTTCGTCAACAGGGGTCTTGCAGCGGGCATTCCTTTTTTCCCGAGCTCAGATCGAGCATCGCGCCTCACATAAGTGCTGTCGGAGTTCAAATTATTGATTAACTCATCAACCGTTGGAGTTTCCTCATCCGCATAAGCCGTTTGCAAAAGCGACCAAGACGAACCATCGATAGCCGGCATTACATCAACGACAACGCCCGTACTGGTACTACTAGGACATGGGCCAACCTTGGCAATTACTTTATTCGTCACGTCGCTTAGGCTTGCATCCCGGGAGTTGTAAACCCATTGAAGGGTATCTCCTGATCCTAGATGTGGACTTAACAACGCAGCATCAATGCAGCTAAATATTTGTTCTCTATCACCAATGTTGACGATGAGGGCCAATTTTTTTCGAACAATGTCTTTGTCGAAAACTACAAAGTCATAACTGGTTTTCAATCGGGACCCAAAAAAATCGTTGTCGCCCTCGAAAACCATCGTAGCCTCTCTAGTGTCCCCCTCTATTTTTATACGTAGGTAACGTCCGTCCATGCGTTCCAAAATTATAAAAAATATGCCGACTGCGAGTGCCGCACACCCAATGATCGTAATTGACTGGCCCGGTAGGGTGACGCTGGCCTTAGAGCCAAAAGCACCAAGAATTATTCCCAGCCCCGTACAGAACATGAAAATTTTCAATGTGAAGTTACCAAGGTGCATTACTTCAAAAAAAGTGCCTATCCCGATCATAATCAACCCCATAACTAGGGCTGAGTAAAAAATAGGACCTGTCTCGACTGACCGTTTGTCGGGCTCTAACTTATCGTTCATGGCTACTCCGGGATTGCTGATTGCAAATGAGCGACCACTAGACTCAACAACCCAATTAGTGCATGTGCTTAAAGTGGCGGTTGGATCAACGCTAGTCGGCACCTAGATACTTGTCCAGTGATGGCGGAAGTGGGCTCTTGTACAGATGATTTGCATTTGTATAACTTTTTCCAGCTAATTTGCCGATGCTAGAAAAGGTGTTTGTTACTGCTTTGAAAAGGCTGCAGGTTTTCAATTTAATTTTTTGCTGCGACCGCTAGGCTGCCCCTTACAGAGTTGGGAGCACACAGCATCTAGATGGGTACTTTTGGCTCGCCAAATTGTCTTGGCTCAAAGTCCATCTCATGTTCGACATGTTTCGTTACAAATGCTGGGGGTGGTGCTGGTAACGCGATGTCCAAATAATTGCATTTTGCTACTTATGTGCTGTTCTAGGAGGACTGCCCGCGCGGCTCACCATTTGTTGCGCAAGTATCACCTTCGATCACAGAGCCGTAAGAGCCTCTGGTTGAGGTTTAGGAGCAAGGATGGCCCAGTCCAAAAAAATCAAGGTCATGCTTTCGAGTCGTTGCAACGACCGTTTCCCCATTGATAGCGATCACACCCTTAGCTCTATTCGAGAGCAGCTCAAGCGCGAGATTGAAGGTACAAAGCTGTTCGGCAGGCAGGTTTTTGAAGTCTGGATCAATGAAGACGCTCCCCCCGCCGATGCTATGGACGATAGCTGGGATACCTGTCTACAGGCTGTTCGTGATTGCGATGTGATGCTTGTGTTGTCCAATGGCAATGCAGGTTGGGCCAAGCGTGCTGGCGACATTGGCATTTGCCATGCTGAATACATGGAAGGCCTAGCCACCACCCGCGGCAAGGTGCGCCTTATTGCTATGCCGAATATTCCGGTGGGTGAAGGGCAGGACGCAGAGACTGCACGCAATAAACTGTTCCAGGATTTTGTCTCGCTGCAGACGCCTTTTCGAGGCGGTCCTGTTTCCAGTGTCGAGCAATTGCGCACTCGGGTGCATGAAGCGCTTCTTGATGCTCTGGTTGTGCTCACCCAGCGAGGTGTTACGGCAGCGGCCTCTACGCGTTTTGACATGGGGCAGGCGCTGGACTGGACCCGTCTCGATTTCCGTCAGCGCAAACGCGCCATGGAATCCGTTCTATTGAGAGCGCTTACCGGGACAGATGCACCTTCAAGCGAGACTGCCGTCGTTGTTCCCATTGCCGGCGCGAAAGTCGCGGTTCTGGTTCACGCCATCCCGGCCGCATTCACTGTTGCTGCTGCGCGCGAGCTTGTCGGTAAACCCTTCTTACGAGATCACCTTCATGCGGATGCTTTGAAAACCGCGGTTGGGCCATTGCATCTGATTGCCTGTCATCGAGGTGCAACAGAGACGCAGGCGATCGCGTTACTAGGCTTCGCCGATGCCACTGTGGTCAGTGGTTCCTTCGGCATCTTCGTCGCGGACGATGTACAGAAAGTGCAATTTGCGTTCCTGGCAAATTGTCGTGATGAATCACAAACCCGCCATGCCCTTCAACGATTCATGGAGTGGCTGGATCAAACCGGCGAGGCTGACATCTTGGCGAGGAGGGCCGCTTCGCGCGCCAAAATCGTCAGGGTAATCGCTGCTGAATATCAGGGGAGATATTAAGGATGGCCAAGTCGCTTTTCACCGTGGGGCCCGTGCTTTCGTTTCGAGGAATCAGTGCTGGGAAATGGAGGGTCACTGCGTTGATCGGTATCACCACTGGTTCGCCGGTACCCCAACTCTCTATCGAAGGGAAAGCATGCCCAGTCCCTGTGGTTCTGTTGGTGGGGCGTAAGGAAACCATCCTTCGTTATGACCTGAGCTGCGCTCTCCAGAAAGAGGAGCGGGTCGTAGAGTTTGGTTTGGTGGGGGAAAATTTTAGATGGAAGTTCTCTGTGCCCGGGAAAGACTATGCGCCCAGGATGGCGTATGTCTCATGCAATGGCTTTTCGGATCCGGCTGCAATGCGCAAGTTGGCCAAACCTCAAAATGCTGTTTGGGCAGATCTAATCGAAAATCATGACAGTGAACTGCGTCCTAATAGTTTTGAGCTGGACAAAGAACAGCTTTGGCACGAAAGCCGAATCCATGACAAACATCTGAAGCGCTTCCACTTGCTGCTAATGGGTGGGGATCAGATCTACTTCGACTCGATTTGGGAGGATGTCAAACCTCTCAAGCAATGGGTCGGGTTGTCGCGTAAGGACCAGCTCAAATTCAAAGTGAATGCTGCACTTGAGCAGGAGATCGAGTCGTATTATTTCGAGCTCTATGCCACGCGCTGGTTACCGGAGACGCGTCGCGACTGGGGCAAGGGTTTGCCGAACCTGGATGCGGCCGATGCCATGGCGCGTATACCAACGGTGATGATGTGGGATGACCACGACATCTTCGATGGCTGGGGTTCCTATAGTCCCGAGATGCAGCACTGTTCGGTGTTCCAAGTGTTGATGCGTTGTGCTCGCCAGGCGTTTTGGGTCTTTCAGCTTCAGCACGCGCTTGAAGATTTGCCGCCATTGCTGGCGCAGCAACAGCGGGTGAATATTTCAAAACAGGATCCGCAGTTTGAGCAAATCGAGTGGAGTGTGGAGCTCGCGGGCGATCCATTGGCGCTGCCGTTTCTCGATAATCAGCCAGGGTTCAGTTTTGCTCATCACATAGGACCTGTGTCCTTGTACGTCGGGGATTTACGTACGGAGCGCTCCCGCACTCAGGTGCTTGGTGAGAGAAGCTGGAGTGCGATGCAGGACTGGCTCGACACGCTTCGCGATGGCAAGCCGGCTCACCCAGGTAGCAAGTGTCAGCATTTGATTTTCATGTCATCCGTGCCTGTGGCACATCCTAAGTTGTCGTTGGCTGAGGGGTTGCTTGATACGTTTGGCCAGGATCACGTGCTCGACAGCAATGCCGATGATTTGAAGGATCATTGGTCGCACGGAGATCACGAGGGTGAGCGTAAGCGGCTTTTGGAGACGCTAACACGCGTTGCTGAGAAAAAGCTGCTACGCGTGTCGATTGCCTCTGGGGATGTGCATGTGGCGGCTTGGGGGAGCTGCTATCGCCGGGATATTCCGCCGACCTCCAACTGGGCGCAGGTTCAACAGTTCACCTCTTCCGGTGTGGTTCATCCCTCGCTGATAGGGGTATCGGAATGGCTTTTCCTTCAGCTGTTGAACCAGACCGCCAGTAAGGTTCAGTCGATTGATGTGCAGCATTGCGTTGAGATGATGCTTTTTCCGGGATCTAACCGTTACATGATGCCCGCCAGGAACTGGCTGGCGTTCGAGTTGGATGTGGGGGAAGGGAAGGGGTGTAAGTTGTGGGCGACGTGGCGGTGTGAGACTGACTCGGGATTTTCGAATCATTTGCAGGCGGTGCAGCCGTTTCAGTTGTGAAGGGCGCAGCGGGCCTGATGGTTTTAAGTGGTCGGGGCACTCCGGTTGTCCGTTACAGTTTTCTAGATTGGCCATTTCATTTTTCTAGTGCACGCCTTAATAGTTTTCGATTTGGGTTCCTAGCTGGTAGGACGCTTTCGTTGCGTGCGGATAACCGCAGGTTTCGGCCAGAAGTGGACATTGGTCAGAGGGCCTGTGCACCCAACTAAATTACCTGGCGTGTCTAGGAAATTGGAAGCGACTCATTCAGTGTTAAAAAACTATCTTCAGGGAGCTGAGTGATATGCATATTGAGACCGTTTGGGTACGTAATTTCCGTCGTCTGAAGGACACTCGTATTGATCTGGCGTCCGATATTTCAATATTTGTCGGGGCCAACAACAGCGGTAAAACATCTGCGGCGCACGCTTTGCAGCTTTTTACCTCAGCTTCGAAGGATCGATTTACCCTCCATGATTTCAGCTCAGAATGCTGGGATGCCATCAACGCTTTCGGAGATGGGGCGGACGGAGTCGAACTGCCAACCATCTCCCTCGACATCTGGTTTTGCGTCACGCCAGCCGATCTGCATCGAGTTGTAGATCTGCTACCTAGCCTAGAGTGGCAAGGTGCCCGGGTTGGTATTCGAGTGGAACTCGCAGCAACAGATGCCGGCCTGCTGAGAAGCAGTTTCCAAGAAGCACGGGCCGGCGCGCGGCGTGCTCAGTTGCAGCCAGCAGGGGAAGGCGTGGCATCAGCCATTGCGCAAGACGGGTACAACCCGCGACCGCGTGACCTTTGTGACTTCATTGCAGACACCGTGGGTGACAGGCTAAGGCGTGATTTCGAATTGCGGTACTACATACTCGATAGCGCCGGATTTGACGCTGGTTTTAAACAGCTTGATGGTTACGTGCCTCTACGCCTGCTTCCTGATAAGGGTCGTAGCGGCAGGGATGTACTGGGTAGCTTGGTAAAGGTCGACTGTTTGCATGCCCAGCGTCACCTGTCCGACTCCAATGCTGGATCTCGATCCGAAGATCTCTCCCGTTGTTTGAGTCGTTTCTATGAACGGAACCTTGAGAAGCGCGGCGAGGACTATGACGCTCAGCGCGCACTATACCAGTCCGAGAGTCTGCTGAATGACCATCTGGAACGTGTCTTCGGTCCCACTTTGGAGCGTTTGGCCGATCTGGGATATCCCGGGGTCAATAATCCTCGGCTGCTGATCAAGACTGCATTGAACCCTGCGACCATCCTGAGTAGCCATGAAGGGGCACGTGTTCACTACGCGCTCGGCGCTCTCGGAGCAGCAGAGGTCACGGCAACCTTGCCTGATAGGTACAACGGCCTCGGTTTCAAGAACCTGATTTATATGGTTGTTGAACTGCTCGATGTTCATGGTCGATGGTTGGACATTGAGGAAAACCGCCCACCGCTCCACCTGATCTTCATAGAAGAGCCGGAGGCGCATCTCCATGCTCAGTTGCAGCAGGTATTCATTCGCAAGGTGTTAGACATCCTCGCCGTGCCCGAGGAAGACGCCCCATATTGCACCAGCCAGCTTGTAGTCTCGACGCACTCGCCTCACGTCCTTTACGAACGAGGCTTTAAACCCATACGGTATTTTCGGCGAGTAGCGGATGCCGGCACACAGCAATCTCAAGTGCTCAGCATGACAGCTTTTTATGAGGCGGCCGTAGATCCTAGCGACCCAAATGACCGCACTAGGGATTTTCTTGAGCGATACCTTAGGCTAACGCACTGCGACCTGTTCTTCGCTGATGCGGCCATTTTGGTTGAGGGGAACGTCGAGCGGCTACTGATGCCGCAAATGATTGCTAAAGCTGCACCTCGACTTCAGTCGAATTATTTGAGCGTTTTAGAAGTGGGTGGTGCGTTCGGCCATCGATTCAAAGGCCTCATTGATTTCTTGGGGCTCACTTCTCTGATCGTGACCGACATTGACAGTGTTTCGCCGCCCGCAGGGGGCGCTTTACCCGCAAACGGCGAGGTACCGGTTGATGAGGATCCAGCGGATGCAGAGCCTGACGACAATGAGGAAGCTGAAGAGGCTGAAGCGAAACGTACAGGGCGCAAGGCGTGCATGGTTCATGAAGCAGGAGCTCTTACTTCAAACCAGATGTTGATCAAGTGGCTGCCGGGGCACACCACGATTGACGATCTGCTGGCTGCGACTGCCGAACAGCGCACTCAACCCCGAGATGAAGAAGGCGGCGCCCTCGTGCGCGTTGCCTACCAGACACCTGTAGAGGTGGTGTGGAGCGGGGCGACTCAAGTGAGGACAGGTAGGACGTTGGAGGAAGCGTTCGCACTGCAAAATCTAACCTGGACGCAGCACCTGGACCGCAAGGATCTTGGCCTACGCATCAAGGGTTCCAACAATCTGGAAATCGAAGGTATTGCGGAGCGCCTCTACCGTAAGGTCAAAAGCTCAAGTTTTCGTAAAACTGATTTCGCTCTCGGGCTGCTGGCTCAAGAGCCGTCGGCATGGGTGGTGCCGAATTACATTTCGGATGGTCTTCGTTGGTTAGAGGATCTGGTCGCCCCACCACCGCCCGCAGTAGCTGCGGTGGAAGAACCTCTCAACGGAGGCGACGTATGACTGCACGTATCGGTCAGCCGGATACTCAAGCAGATATTGAATTGCGAATGTGCTTGGACCAGCGTCCCCAGCGCAGCTTTGTCATGGTTGCCGGCGCGGGTTCTGGGAAGACGACGTCGCTGGTAAAAGCCCTTGCGCACCTCGGCCAGACGCGAAGACTAAAACTCAACGTGCGTGGTCAGAGAGTCGCTTGCATTACCTACACTGAAGTAGCGGTCAAGGAAATCTGGGGTGACGTAGGTAACGATCCGCTGTTCCACGTGTCGACGATTCATAGTTTTCTGTGGACGGTAATTAGGCCATTCCAAGTAAATTTGAAGGCTTGGGTCATCGCAAGGATCCACGAGAAAATCGCCGAGGCGCAACAACATCACGACAAGCCTAGGACTCGGGCAGCAACTCGTGAGCGGCTCGTGAAAGATATCGCGCGTTACCAGCGTCACCTTGAGGCCGTAAGGCATTTGACTCATTTTAACTACGGCGCGGGAAGCGATTTCGGACGAGGTGTACTCGGGCACTTCGACGTTATTTCGGCGGCGGTCGAGCTAATCGAGCATAGTCAGTTGCTTCGTGATGTCATCGCCAGCAGGTATCCAGTCCTCTTCATTGATGAAAGCCAAGACACGCGTCCGGAAGTAGTGGCTGCATTTAGAAGGATTGCCGAGACGACTCCTGTGGAATTCTGCCTTGGATTTTTTGGCGATCCGATGCAAAAAATCTACCTTGACGGTGTTGGAGTCATCGAGACGGCCGCAGGCTGGGAGCAAATCACCAAGCCCGAAAACTTCAGGTGTCCGCAACGAGTGCTCCAAGTAGTGAATGCTATCCGGGAGCCCGATGACGGTTTGTGTCAAACACGAGGCCGGATGAACTGGGTTGACGGCAATCCTGAACCTGTCATGGGATCTGCACGCTTCTTCCTACTGAGAGCGGATGACCATCGCTCAGTGAAGCTAGACAAAGTTCGTGAATGGATGCGGCGTACGAACGAAGACGATCATTGGGTGAGTGATGACTCTGCCGCTGACTTCCGAGTGTTGGTGGTTGTGCATCGGATGGCAGCGGCGAGGCTCGGCTTTCCTAATCTTTACGCTGCTTTGAATGACAACGAAGCACCACCGTCCATCAAGGAGGGTCTCAAGGACGGCACCGCATGGCCACTGCGGCCGTTTCTGAGTTACTTGCTACCTTTGGCAATTGCGGTTTCAGAAAACCGAAAGCTCGACGTCATGAATTTCCTGCGTTCGGAATGTCCGTTACTACAGCCAACGGCTCTTGTCGGTGGCGATCCGGTAGCGGTGCTTCGGGCATTGCAAGTATCCACAACAGAGTTGGCCAGACTCATTTTTTCGAGCGATGCATTAATGCAGGACGTGCTCGTTTACTCCCAGGCAGCAGGTCTGCTGCAGCTGGACGAAGCGTGGGAAAAATATTTGGGCCCAGACCGCGCAGCCGACGATGATGATCCGGAGATCCCTGCAGTGTCGGCTTTCCTACGTTGCGGTGTCGGAGAGTTGGCTAGCTATCGTCACTACCTCGAAGATCTTTCACCGTTTGCGACCCAGCAGGGAGTTAAAGGGGCAGAATTTGAACGAGTTTTGGTGCTCATAGATGACGAAGAGGGCAGGGGGCAAAGGCAGTTCTCCTACGAAAAGTACTTCGGCATTGTGGAACCCTCAGATACTGATATAGAAAACTTTGCGCAGGGCAAGGATAGCGTGATGGATCGCACCAGAAGGCTTTTCTACGTGTGTTGTTCCCGAGCGACTAGGGATCTCGCTGTCGTCATGTTCGTGCAGGATATCGAAAATGCTCGAGCAAAAATCGCCGAGACCGGAATCTTCGAGTCTGGCGACATCGTGGATGAGTATGCTTTGGAAGCCGCTCTAACTTAGCTCTGGGTTGTTTCCGAGTTCATTGCCTGTGCCTTTCATGACTGAACGGCATCGGTAGACTGCCGCTTACGGTGACTGACTTCCTCAGGGCGTGAAGCGGCCCATCACTGGTTACGACAAATCGGTTTAGAACAGACATCGAGACTAGTAGAGTAGAGCCTACACTCTATTGCTAATGATCAAAACAGTTGGTGCGATGGTGGTTTGCGAGCAGTAGCGTATGACTTTTCCGAAAAAGGGCTGTTGGACTTCAGGCTGGGGGCATCCTTTTCAAACCATCCAAAGCATGCCCTCAGATGTGCCCCCAATTTAGCAAACCACTGGAAGTGAGTGGAGCTCTATGGTTTGTGGAAAGGCAGAAATGATCAGCCGAACAGCCTGCCAGACGAAACCTAAAGACTCTCAGGGTCGCCAAAGAACATCTGTATCCGCGACCGCAACCACCGCTCCGCCGGGTCGTTGTCCTGCGCCCCGCGCCAGGCCATGTGCAGTTCGAAACTGCGCACGGGTATCGGCAGGTCTTCGGCCCGCAACCCGCCCGCAGCAGTCAGCACATCGGCGGTGTAGTCCGGCACAGTGGCCACGATATCCGTCCCCGCCAGCAAGCTCCCCAGCCCGTTGAACTGCGGCACCGCCAGCACCACGTGGCGCTTGCGGCCGAGTTCTTCCAGGGCTTCGTCGATGAAGCCGGACAGGTCGCCGGCAAACGACACCAGCGCATGTGGCCGCGCGCAGAAGTCGTCCAGGCTAATACCGCCTGGCACGCTGTCGGCGCGCAGTAGCTTCGGCATGCTGCGGCGCAGCACCTTGCGCTTGGCGTTGGCCGGCAGGTCGCTGGTGTAGCTGACCCCCACCGAAATTTCCCCCGAGGCCAGCAGGGTTGGCATCAGCAGGTAGTTGACCCGCCGCACCACCAGCACAATGCCCGGCGCTTCGGCGCGAATGCGCTTGAGCAACTGGGGCAGCAGGGCGAACTCGGCGTCGTCCGACAGGCCAATGCGGAACACCGCATTGCTGGTGGCGGGGTCGAACTCGGCGGCGCGGCTGACCGCAGTGGAAATCGAATCCAGTGCTGGCGACAGCAGGGCGAAGATCTCGTGGGCCCGTGCGGACGGCTCCATGCTGCGGCCGGTGCGAACGAACAGCGGGTCGTCGAACAGGTTGCGCAGGCGCGACAGGGCCGCGCTGATGGCCGGCTGGCCGAGGAACAGTTTTTCCGCGGCGCGGGTCACACTGCGCTCATGCATCAGCGTTTCAAACACGATCAGCAGGTTGAGGTCTACACGACGCAGGTCGTTTCGATTCATCGGTGCGCTTCGCCTAAAGTGGGGCAGGGGTGAATCTTACGGCCAAAGGCTGTTACCCTGCACGGGTTTAGGGGGACCAATTGCAGGGAAAGTCAGGTGCCCAATCGATGACAAGCATGTCGACTATTAATGACCACTGATGGTCTAACCGTCAAAGCCCGGATAAAGTCAGTGGTAATTAGAGGTTCACAAAGGCGAGGTATGCGATGTCCCGCATGATCCGTTTCCACAAGTTCGGCGCTGCCGATGTGCTCCGTTGCGAGGAGCAGGCCGAACCGTCACCCGCTGCCGACGAGGTACAGATCCGCGTCGAGGCGATTGGCGTCAGTTGGTATGACGTGCTTTGGCGCCAGAACCTGGCGCCGTCCCAGGCACGCCTGCCGGCGGGCATCGGCCACGAAATGGCCGGGGTGGTGACTGCGGTCGGTGAAGGGGTCGAGGACATTGCGGTGGGCGACCGGGTCGCCAGCTTCCCGGCCACCAGTGCCAATGACCACCCGGTGTACGGTGATGTCATCGTGCTGCCGCGCACCGCCATTACCCGCTACCCGGATGTGCTTACCCCGATCGAGGCCAGTGTGCACTACACGCCCTTGCTGATCGCCTATTTTGCCTATGTTGACCTGGCCCGTGCCAAGGCCGGGCAGACCGCGCTGGTGACCGATGCCAGCCATTGTGCCGGCCCCGCCTTCGTGCAATTGGGCAAGGCCTTGGGGCTGAAAGTGTTCGCAGCTACCAAAGAGGCTGAGCAGCGTGAGTACCTGCTGGGCCTGGGTGCCGACAAGGTGATTGTCACCGAGGAGCAGGACCTGTTACTGCAGGTAGGCAAGTACACCGATGGCCGCGGCGTTGACATGGTCCTCGACGGCATGGGCGGGCCGCAGATGTCGCTGCTGGGCGATGTGCTGGCGCCGCGTGGCAGCCTGGTGCTGTATGGCCTGCAGGGCGGTAACCAGACGCCTTTCCCGGCCTGTGCAGCCTTCCAGAAGAATATCCAGTTCTACGTGCATTGCATCGGTAACTTCACCGGCAAACCGGAACTTGGCATCAGCCAGGACCAGGTGGCGCTGCAGCGTGCCTTGCGCGACATCAACCAGTTCACTGCTGACCAGCTGCTGACACCGCAGATCATCAAGGTGTACCCGTTCGAGCAGGTGGTGGAGGCACATCGTTACATGGACCAATGCCCGTGCGGTGGGCGAGTGGTGCTGGACATGGCGCAACACTGACAGCGGTTCGCAATGCCGACAAACCCGGGCAGAGTCCCGGGTTTTTTGTGGGCGAGCAGAATCATTTCAGCCCTAATAAAAAGACCATTCCTACATCGAAGTCAGACGTGGACTACATATAAGGCAATGGCCTGTGATTGTGTGGAAATATTCCGCCAACTATTCAGACTTGAACGCTTCCCGCTAGAGGTTCAGTGTGTCTCTGCAATCTTGCTGAATGGTTTTTTTACCTCGATCTGTATCTTATATTCGCTCTGCATCCCCCGATAATAGCCCCATGATAGTTTGCGCAAGGAGCGTGGAATGAGCATGGCTATGCCTGAGGATCAGCTATGTGTGGTAGCGACGGGCCGTCGCGGCATTGATGTTTTTTCGATGGTCTGGCGACAGTGATGCGTTACGTCATTACTTCAATTTGATCGTAGGAAATTTCTTCGGGGTAAGCACAGGACGTATTGAAACTTGAACACAAGATTCAGCACGCGTTGGCTGCATGAAGTTGATGAGGTGATTTCGTGACGGCTATTCACGATCAGGCAATGCACTATATCTACCAGCAAGTGCTCGAGCGCTTGTTGAGCCAAATGTCGCAGGCGCAGCGGGCATCCTTGCAATTGCTGATACAGCGATTGCTGGTGGCGGCAGGTGGGCTCGAGTGCATCGGTACGTTCCGCGTGCTGGTGCTGCAGGGCGGCGATTGCCGCAGTGTCCGGCTGCTGGCCATGCTGCGTGCGGCGCAACTGAGCATCGCCCTGCGTGCGCCGGTAACCTTTCAGTTGCGGGTGCTAGTGGTCAGCCTGCCGGTGGCCGCCAGCGATACGCTCGAAGGCCATGAGCGCAGTTTCAGTGCCCTGTTCATGCAGGATGACCCGCGGGTTCAGTTGCAGATGGTCGAAGGGCGCGACGTGGTGCCCTTCAGCCGTCGGCCTTCGGCTGCGCCCGAACGTGGGCTGCTAGCGAGGAACGCCATGCTGATGTTCGGTCACATGGTCGATGCCAGGCCCGAAGCCCTGCTGGGTAGCCGCCTGCATCTAGAGCTGGCGGATGCCGTGTGTTGTGCACTGCAGGCACCGACATCGGCCGACGTCTTGATCACCGCCATTCCCGTGCGCCAGCGGCGCCGATACCTGGCCTGGGCCCGGCGTAGCCTGCGCCTGGCAGGGGAGCGCGGCCCGCATGTGTTGCATCAGTGCCTGGCGACGCTGGCCCACGGGCTGAGCCGGTTGCAGGGTGTTATCGAAGTCTCTCCGGGCAGCCTGGCGAAGCCGACACAGGGCGCTGTCACGGAGGAGGATCCGTTGCGGGTGATTGCCATGGATGACCTGCTGCCGCAGCTGCTTGAAGGGCAGCAACTTGACGCGATGCTGGGTGGTGGACTCGAAACGACCGAGGATGCCTGGGCATTGTCGGCATTCGTCGACCCGTACGCGCCGGCACAATTGCGCGAGCTGCGTGCACGCAGCCTTGAGCTGCCGGCTGCTCGCCCGGCGTTGCGGCTGGCAGACCATTCGGCCGACAGCAAGCCTCGCGATGTACAACCGCTACCGCTGGGTAAAGCCTACGGTATCAACCAGACCCAACTGGTGTGCCTGCTGTTCAGCCCGTTCGCCCGGCAGGGGAAGAAGCTGGAGCGTTTTCTGCAGTGCCGGCATGCCGACATGCTGGTAGCGCTGCCGTACCTGCACCGGGCCTTGCAAGGCAAACCCTGCCCCGATGCGGTGAGGGACTGGCTGGTGAATACCAGTGGCCTGCCGCTGGGGCAGTTGCGGGCGATCTATGAAGGGCGCACGCCGCTGACGGCCTGGCGCTTGCAGAGCCACCTGGCCCGCCGCGACGTGCACCTCAAGCTGCTGCCAAGGCCGTCGTCGGGGCGCCGCCGTGGCCCAGTGGCGGCGCCTTGATGGGGCAAGCGGTCCCTGGCGAGTTCGCCTATCGCAAGGTGTATCGCTACCTGGAAGCGTTGATCGAGCAGGCCTCAGGCGGTGGCCCCTGCAAGTTGCCGTCGCTGCGTGCAATGTCCCGGCGGCTGCGGGTTTCATTGGCTACCGTGCAGAGTGCCTACAACCTGCTGGAGGAAGAGGGCCGCGTCCAGTGTCTGCCAAGGTCCGGCTATTACGCTCAGGCCGCTGCCAAGGCAGCGGCAGCGCCCATGCACCCGCAGTCACCTTTGCCAGTGCAACCATTGCTGGAGCGTATGCTGCTAGGCCACGAGCGGCGCTTGGCCCGTCAGCGCGCCAGCGGTGTTCCACCGAGGGAAACACTCGGCGACACCCGTCTGCGTAATGCCGTGGCTGAGTCCTATACCCGTTCCTCCAGCCTGTACTGGCGTGCCGAGGATGTTCAACTGGCCCCTGATGTGCAAGCGTTGCTGGATACAGTGCTCGTGGGGCTTGCCTTGCAGGGCGGAACGGTGCTGGTGCAGTCGCCCTGTTGCTGGCAGGTGCTGCACGCTTTGGCACGTGCCGGCATGCGGGTGCTGGAAGTACCTGCAGATAGCCGCGGCAACCCGAACCTGCGGGCCTTGGCCCGGTTGCTTGGCGCCGAGCCGGTGTGCATGCTGGTCATGCCGTCTTGCCTGGGCATGCCGCAAGGGCGGCTGGTGTCGCCGCACTACCAGCAGCAGCTTGGTCAGCTACTGGGCCAGCACCCTGTATGGTTGCTGGAAAACGACCTGGACAGTGAACACTGTTACAGCGGGCCGCCACGCACGCGCTTGCGCGACTGGGTCGACCCTCGCTCGCTGTTGGTAATGGGGGCATTCGAGACCGCAGTGGGGGCCGAGGCACCTTACGCCTATGTGCTAAGCCATGACGCGGCACTGGCCAAGGCATTTGCCGAACGGGCCTTTCGGCTTGCGCCGCTGCGCCTGCAAGCGCTTGCCCTGATGCTGGGTAAGAGGCAGATCGAGATACACCTGGTAGAGCTGCGTACCGAGCTGGAAAGGCGCATGCAATATCTGGTACGCGCGCTGGCGTTGCGGTTCGGTCAGCAGGTGGCGATGCAGACGCCCCAGGGGGGGGGAATGCTGTGGGTGCGTTTTCGCCAACCGTTGCGGTGGGATTGCATCGTTGCGGCACTGGCAGGTTCCGCCTTGCATGCACTGCCGGGCAGGCAGTTCAGCCTGCAGGGGCGTTACCAGCAGTGCATGGCACTGGTCTGGCTGGGCGACCAGCCAGATGACCTGCAACAGGCGGTGGAGCGCCTGGCGCAGGCACTGGAGCCGCGCTGCGGGCGACCTGCCAGCGTTTCACGCTGACTATGCCTGCTCTTGCCCCTGGCGCAAGCGGGTGCTGAGCACCGCTGCCAGCACCAGCAATGCGGCAATGATCCACAAGCCGTTGCGCGTACTGCCGGTGGCCTGCTCGATCAGGCCCATCACCGACGGCCCGACGAACCCACCCAACAGGCCGCAGGTGGTGACAAATGCAAGGCCCGCCGCCAGGGCGTTGCCACTCAGTCGGCTGGACGGGAAGACAAACAGGATCGACTGCACCACGAACAGCATCAGGGCGGTCAGTGAGAACCCGATCAGGCCGATGAACGTGTTGGCCAGCGACGCCAGCAGCAACCCGGTCGCCATGGTCAGCAAACCGCAGAACAGCAGGGTGCGGCAACGGCGTGGCGAGGTGGCCAGGCGCGGGAAGGTGGCAGCACCGATGGCAGCCGCAATCCACGGCACGGCAGTCAGCAGGCCTATCTGGAAGGGTGATAGCGCAGCGTAAGTGCCGATGATACCCGGCAGGAAGAAAATCACCGTGTAGATGGTGATCTGGTGCACGAAGTACACCGCGATTGCCAGCCAGATCTGCCGGTCGCGGAACATCTGCCCCAGTTTGCTCTGCTGTGGCGCGGCAGCCCGCTCGGCGGCCAGGCGGCGTTCGATGTCCTGGGCGTCGGCGGCCGACAGCCAGGGCGCCGAAGCCGGGCCATCGGGCAGCTTCTTCCACACCACATAGGCCAAGGCCACGGCAGGCAAGCCTTCGAGCACGAACAGCCACTGCCAGCCATGCCAGCCCAGTACGCCGTCCATTTCCAGCAGCGCACCGCCCAGCGGGCCGCTGAGGATGTTGGCCAGGCACACGCCCAGCAGGAAGTAACCCGTGGCGCGGGCGCGCTGTTCGCGGTCGAACCAGTAGGTGAGGTACAGCATCACCCCGGGGAACAGGCCCGCTTCGGCCACCCCCAGCAGCAGGCGCATGATGTAGAACGACGTTTCGCCCTGGACGAAGGCCATGCCCGCCGAGAGCAGGCCCCAAGTGATCATGATGCGGGTGATCCAGAAGCGCGCGCCCACCCGGTGCATGATCAGGTTGCTGGGCACTTCGGCCAGCGCATAGGTCAGGAAGAACAGGCCGGCCCCCAGGCCATAGGCCGCTGCCGACAGGCCCAGGTCGATGCCCATGCTGGCTTTCGCCAGGGCGATGTTGGTGCGGTCAAGAAAGCTCATCACGTAGACGACGATGAGCAGTGGCATCAATTTGCGCAGCAGCAGGCCGTTCAGGCGTTGCTCGGTGGTGGCGGCAGGGGCCGAAGCCGCTGCGCTGGTGAGGGTTGTCATTGTTTTTTTCCCCGTGAAAAGTGCTGGTGGTGTGCCCCCAGTTGGGGGCACACCCAGGCCTGTTGTTCAGGAACGGTTGATATCGAGCCACACCGCGCCGTTGGGGTACTGGTAGCGTTCCAGGGTCTCGGCATGCATTTCGATGCTGTAGCCTGGGCGTTGCGGCGGCATGTAACGCCCACGGCGGATCACCACCGGGTCGATGAAGTGCTCATGCAGGTGGTCGACGTACTCCAGTACCCGGTTGTGCAGCGAGGCAGACACGGCGATGTAGTCGAACAGGGCGATGTTCTGCACATATTCGCACAGCCCGACGCCGCCGCCGTGCGGGCACACCGGCACGTCGTACTTGGCCGCCATCAGCAGCACGATCAGCACCTCGTTCAGGCCACCCAGGCGGGCGGCATCCAGCTGGCAGAAATCCAGCGCACCGGCCTGGAACATCTGCTTGAACATGACCCGGTTGTGGCAGTGTTCACCGGTGGCGACACCAATCGGCGCGATGCGTTGGCGAATGGTGGCGTGGCCGAGGATGTCGTCCGGGCTGGTCGGCTCTTCGATCCACAGCGGTTCGAAGGCGGCCAGGCGGCGCATGTTGGCAACCGACTCCTCCACGCCCCACACCTGGTTGGCATCCATCATCAGGGTACGTTCCCAGCCGATTTCGTCGCGCAGGATGCTGGCGCGGCGGATGTCTTCTTCCAGGTCGGCGCCGATCTTCTGCTTGATGTGGGTCCAGCCATCTTCCACGGCCTCGCGGGCCAGTTTACGCATCTTCTCTTCGCTGTAACCCAACCAGCCTGGCGCGGTGGTATAGCCGGGGTAGCCTTCGCGCAGCATCTGCGCCTCACGCTGGGTCTTGCCTGGGGCCTGGCGGCGGAGCAGGGCAATGGCTTCCTCGGGGGTGAGCACGTCTGTGACGTAGCTGAAGTCCAGGCAGCGCACCAGTTGCTCGGGCGTCATGTCGGCCAGCAGTTTCCACACCGGCTTGCCTTCGCGCTTGGCCCACAGGTCCCACACCGCGTTGATGATGGCCGCGGTGGCCAGGTGGATCACGCCTTTCTCCGGGCCCAGCCAGCGCAGTTGGCTGTCGCTGACGGTAAAACGGTGCCAGAAACCGCCCATGTCGGCGGTAATCTCCTCGAGGCTGAGGCCGACGATCAGGGGGGCCAGTGACTGCACCGCTGCCGCGCAGATCTCGTTGCCGCGGCCAATGGTGAACGTCAGGCCGTGGCCTTCAAGGCCCTCGGCGTCGGTGTGCAGCACCACGTAGGCTGCCGAATAGTCGGGGGCGCTGTTCATGGCGTCGGAGCCATCCAGCGACAGCGAAGTAGGAAAACGAATGTCGCGAACGCTCAGGTGGGTAATACGTATGCTCATGGTCGACTCTTGTTCTGCTCAAGCGCTGGGAGACCTGACTGTAGGTTGTCGAGCGATACAGGCATAATCGCCAATTCTTAATCAGCGATACCGGATTCGATATGTCTCGCTTGCCAATCGACCCAACCCAGGCGCCTGCCAGCCTTGGTGCATTGAGAATCTCCAGCCGCCAGATCACGCTGCTCAATGCGCTGGGCGAGTTCGGCAACCTGCGCCGCGCCGCTGCGGCGATGCACACCACGCAACCGGCGGCCAGCCTGTTGCTGCAGCAGCTTGAGGAACGCCTTGGCGTGCGTTTGTTCGAGCGCTTGCCGCGCGGCATGCAAGCAACGCTCTACGGTGAGGTGATGATCCGCTATGCACAAAGCGCGCTGCATGAGTTCGAGCATGCCCAGGCGCAAATCGCCGAACTGGCGCGCGGGGCCTTGGGCCTGGTGCGGGTGGGCAGCGTCATGGGCCCCGTACCGGGCGTGCTGACCAAGGCGGTACTGGCCTACAAGCGCGACCACCCCAAGGTGCGTATCTCGCTGGAAGTGGGTACCAGCGATACCTTGCTGCCCGCGTTGCTGCGCGGCGATTTCGACATGGTCGTGGGCCGCCTGCCAGACCAGAGCGACAGCCAGGACCTGAACATCGAGCTGTTTGAAGGCGGTGAGCAGATGCGCGTGATTGCCCGCGCCGGGCACCCTCTGGCGGCGGCTGTCGGGTTGCAATTGAGTGACCTGGTGGCCCTGACCTGGATCTTGCACCCCATCGGCAGCCCGATGCGCCGCCGCGTCGAAAGTGCGTTGCAGGCCGGGGGCATGGTGCAGTCACTGGACATCGTTGAAACCGCCTCGATCCTGGCCACCACCGCCATGCTCGAAGCCTCCGAAATGATTGCGGTGGTACCCAATGACGTGGCCGAGCATTATGCCCGCTATGGCATGGTTGCCATCCTGCCGGTAGAGCTGCCGCTGACCATGGCCAACCTGGGCGTGCTGACCCTGCGCTCGCGGCCCAACTCGGTTGCCCTGGATACCTTGCTGCGCTACCTGCGGGCGCAATAACCCTGCCTTTTCACCTGCCTGAGGCCTGCTGCCGATGTCGCCGGACCTGACCCATTCCAGCTTTTGCA
>Ga0213824_1000577_pt1 | contig 26375 bp, 21 predicted proteins | sample MC6MC0906MG_FD_179892 | JGI IMG/M metagenome (GOLD analysis project Ga0213824, IMG submission 179892) | Enriched soil aggregate microbial communities from Iowa State University, Ames, United States - MC6-MC0906-MG | ecosystem: Environmental > Terrestrial > Soil > Unclassified | place: USA: Iowa...
ATGACAACTCCATTTAAAGCTCCGGATTATGCTGGGAATAAACCCGCAGGCTACATCATTTCTAATACAAAAGATATGGCGCGTTGGATGGGCATACAGATGGGTATCGTGCAGGACATACCCAAAATATTTCACACCGTTATCGAAAAATCACATAGGGGTGATATGTCTGTTTCGGCTGTCAACGATATGTATTATGCGGCAGGCTGGTCGGTAAACGCCGACCAAACGATTATAGAACACACTGGGGGCAATCCAAATTTCAGAACCGAAGTAGCCATACTGCTAAATGAACGAACAGCCGTCTGCTTGCTGAGCAATGGCGCAAATACCAATATAAACCTGGTACTAAAAGTTAAAGATATATTAGACGGCAATCTAACTCAGTCATATGAAATAAGCGGCACACAGCTTTTGGATATCATTTTGTCGTCTATCACTATTATTCTTTGCCTATTGGCCGTTCTGCTATTTCTCTTAGGATTACGCAGAAGGAAAACGAATGAGCGGCAGCCAATGACAAAAAAGAGAATAATCGTAACAGTTATTTTCCTGATCGCTACGATTGCCCTGGGTATACTGTGCTGTGCTTTCGATTGGTCAACGATACTTATTTGGCAAACATATAGTGTTCTTACAGCTTTGATTTCGTCAGCATTATTAACAGCAAGCATTACATGGTTTGTATACACTCACCGATAAAATACCTCGCTCCCAAGATAAACATAATGTTAAGTAATTAAATTTCAATTTATCGGTATGCTAATTTGAAAAACATAAGACACTTCGGTGTCTTTTTTAATATCATCTACAATTTTCCCAGTCAAACCTAATTACATTTTCTTCTTCAACTAACCTGCGCCGTTAGTTGAAGAAAAAGGGGAGAACAACGTCTCCTTCATAACTTCTTATAAACTTCTGCGTAAGCAACTTTCAGTTGTTCCCTTAATTGCTTGTTTTCTTCTTCTAACTTTTGATTTTTTCTTTTTAGAGATGCAATGAGGGCATCTTTATTGTTTTCGTTCATTTCTCGCTTCACTTGTTTTGGTGTAGGTACTTGTGATTGCTGATTTCGTAATGTTTCAATTCTCGAACGGAAGTCCTTATTGTTATATAAGGTTGCTTTTGAAACATCAGCTTCACTTGCTACACTGTTAAAGTTTATTTTCTCATTGGCTCTTATGAGCCTTTTAATAGCTTCATCTACCTTTTGAGAGGTATTGGCTTTACGATTGGCATGAATGGCTTTCAAATGTTCAGAACGGTCATATTCAGTCATTTTGAGCACCTAACTTTCTTTTCATTCGTTCTTGCCTTCCAAAGATGATATTTCCTTCTTGGAGGGTGTTTAAAATGTTTTGACAACGTTGTAAGTTTTTTTCGTTCTTCTCGGCAATATCTTCACGACCTCGCTGTTTCGCTATTTCAATAGCTTTTGTAGCTGTTTTGACATGTAGTTCATACTTTTGTTGATCTAACTCGGAAAAACCTACAGCTAAGTCCTTACAAGGTGTTTGATTGTCACCACAAGTTAAACATGGAGGTGCTTCCATATGAGGACAATTCCCATTCAGACGAGCATGGCACGTTCCATAAGGGTTGTCCATCGCATTGAGCTTATGGTCTTGCCATAACGCATCCAGTATATCGGTTGGTATATCTTCTCCTGTTTTTATTTCTTGCACGTCACCGTTTAAGTCGAAACTAAAAACGCCTTGTTTCATAACGGATTCAAACGCTTTTCTTTTCGTATTATCTAATAACTTGGCATAACGTAATGTCATTTCGGGGGATGCATGAGCTAATAACTCTTGTACCGTTAGAATGTCCGCACCACCATTTAACATTTTTACTCCGTATGTATGTCTGAATTGGTGGGGTTTGAAATGAAACAAGTTTCCATTTTCGTCTGTGATGTTCTTTATCTTGGCTAAAATATTTAGTTGTTTTCTTATGAAAATTTGGTCATAAGGTAAACCTTTTCGTTGACCTCGATAGCGTACAAAAATATATCCTTCGGGATTATTGTCTTGATTGCTAAGTTGATTTGATTTTTCAATTAAAACGGCAAGAATATTTGCTAATTCATCGTCTATTGGAATTCGATGCCCTTTTACATACGTTTTTTCAATATCTATTTCAATCGAGTATTGTCCATTTAGTTTGACTAAACAATCATTAGTTAAACCTAATACATCAGATATTCTAAGACCTGTTTTAAACGCTACCCAAACAACTGGTTGAACATCTTTGTGCAAATCATCGATGTGAGTAAAAAGTTGCTCTAATACAAAGTCGGGAATATAATCAATTTGGTCAATAGATTTTTTTCGTAGTTTTGGTTTATCTTCGGGAAAAATCAATAGTCGTACATGGGTATCGGGAGCCATCTCATACTCATATTGTTGAATATCTTCAAGGAATTTTTGCAAAATAGATAGCGACATACTTACATGATGTTCGGGATGAACGTTACGGTGCTTTATATTGTTTTTAGCGTATTCATGTAAATATTCAATGTATTTTACGATGTGTGTTCGTTTTAAAGTCTTTATATCCTTCCATGTTAGTTCTAATGCAAAGATAAACGTAAAGAACTTTAGTAAATATTTTAGATACTTTTTAGCCGTACTCCATGAAAAATTATTTTTACTAATCAATCGTTGTTTGATATACTTCTTCACTTGCTCACGGATACTTTTGTCGATTTTTGAAAAATCAATGTAGTAATCCGAGAGGCTTTTGTTGTAATCAATACCGAATTTATCATGTAATACACGAACATCCCATCTATCTTTTTCCCATTCTTCTCGATGATCTGTGTATTGGAATAGGAGAGTGTAAACAGTTCTAAGAAAACTTGCTACTGGAGTTTTAATATAACTCTCGTAATCAAATCCATATTTTTTATTATAATGTGTCTTAATTCCTTTTTCATTCAACCAAAACAAATACTCCCGTTCTACTTTATCAATGTCTAAATCCAATAGGGAGGATAATTCAGGGTATTTTTCATTTAAGAACTCCGTCACTCTTCTTAATGGACTTTGACCCATAATTATATTTTTGATTGACCATAAATCATTAAACAATTGCTGATAATAAACATATTTCACTTCTAAATTGATTGAAGGATTAATGAATCGGAAATGAATATTTTTATTTGAATAATTATAGTTAACTACGATTTCTCCGAACTGCTCAATCTCTCCTATAACGTTTATGTTCCATTTGTCATTGATTAAGAAATATGCATCTTTTATTCGTTCAATTGAAACAGAGCCATCTTCTTGAATTGTTTTTTCAGGATAAGTTGAAAGTTCTCTTTGTAATCCTTCGTGAAAACCTATTTCTTCTACCCGAACATTCTTGATTTGCTTCATCCCATCACTCCTTTCCGTTATTTTTCTTTAGGTTAAATTCAGATTGAGCCTTTTGCCAATCTTCCCGAATATCTTCATCCGAAGGATGGAGGTATAGGTTCATTGTTGTTTGAATTTGAGCGTGACCTAATCGTTCTTGCACTTGTTTAATATCTTTTGTTTTCTGATAGTAGATGGTAGCGTGTGTATGGCGAAATAGATGTGGGTGTAGGTTTATCCCTGTTTTCTTTTTCAAACGCTTAAATAGAGATTCTACGTTCCAATATTCCATCGGTTTCCCCACATCTTTTCCTCGGAGTTTTACAAAAACAAAGTTTGTGTCCAATTCTAATTCATCCAGCACTTCATACAAATAGTCGTCATATAAATCCATCAAGGATTGTGATACATAAATTTCTCGCTCTCCTGTCTTTAACCTCGCACCATTTTCTAATTCCCCTCGATCTACTAGACGAATCCGATGCCCCTTGCCATGATCGAAAACAAAATCCTCCATGAAAAGAGCGAGAGCTTCCCCAATCCGCAATCCTGTTTCAAATAACAGTTGAATTAAGAATCTATCTCGGATATTGGTGGTTGCTTCTACTACTTGCTGCACTTGTTCTTTTGTGAGTGTATCTACTTTTTTTCGTGGTTCTTCTAGTTTCAGAATGTTTCTGATAGAAGGCTTGTCCTTATTTACATGATGTAAAAAACTTTTGTAATGTGAGTGTCCCCCTGTAAACACTTGCTTCATCAGTTTTTCCATTATGTCATTTTGCACTTCTTCATTGCGATAAAGGTAGTCATAGAAGTTTGCTATCACTGTAATGGTCAGGTTAATTGTTTTTTCCGTTCGTTTTGCTTTCTCTTGTTGAAGGGGCGTAACAGTTGAACTTTGATAAGGGCTTCTTAACCATCCCACAAAATCAGCTAAATCCTCTAATCGAATGAACTTGTAATCTTTCTCCTTTTCTTCTAAATAGGTATAAAAATGTTTTAAGGAATAGCAATATGTTTTTTGCGTATTCGGACTTTTGCCTGTCTGATCTAAATACTTTAAATATTTCATGACAGGTAGAACAGGAAAGCCATTCCGATCAAGTAACATATACCGTTTTGTATGATCTTCTAAAATAACCTCTTGGATACGAATTTTCCCCACCGCCTATTGAATAGTAGTTTCTAATTAATCGAATGAACGTTCATAACCATATATGATACTTTTTATACTAGCTATTTTATATAGAGTTAAGTAATTTGTTATAATAAAAAATAGAGAATAACTGTTCATATATTGAACATTTTATTCTCTATTAATTATAGTCTGTTTAATGTAACGGATGAAGTGCTACTTTTTTGTAGCGCTTGGGGAAGGGGGGATACCTAAGCGAAACGAAGCTACAAATCGAGTAGAAAGGTAACCTTGCAAAGTGAAAAGTTAGAAGAAAGAAAACGGGCGAAAAAAAGTGCGACTTGAGCGAACGAAGATGCAATTTAAGTGGGAAAGAAACTCAACCAAAATAGTAGAAGGACTCGAGCAGAAGAGAGCCTAAAGTGCCCTATCCGATCGAAAAAGGGACTAAATCAGATCACATCTTTTGGCAACCTGATCAAAAAAGGACTAATCCGGATCACTACTTCTAGCAACCCGATTAAAAAGGGACTAAACCAGATCACATCTTCTGGCAACCCGATTAAAAAAGGACAAAACCTGATCACTTCTCCGGGTAATCTGATCAAAAAAATGGCATAACCGGATCATATTTCCCGGCTACCCAATCGAATAATGGCTTTACCAGAGCGCATGCAGTTGCCACTTATGCAAACCCTTTTACCATGAGCTATTTATTTTACTTTCAATCCATCTAATACAATAGTTGTGAATTGCGCCATTTCAGTAGCTAAATCGAAGTCTTCATTATGAATTAACCAATCATAAACATTTGCACGCATACAACGTCGAATAATTGTTTGCATTTGAGTAACCTTCAAATCTTGACGGAATTCCCCTAGTTCAATACCTTCCTCGATATAACTATTCATGATTTGGAAAATTTTCCGCTGTGGACTAATTAAATAATGATCTTGTTCCACTTGATTTGTCATCGCAGCAGTATACATTGTTCTCAATAAATCTTTTCCTACGACATTGGTTAAGTACTTCATTTGTTCTTGATAAAGTAATAGAATTTTTTCACTTGCTGGTAAGGTACGATCAATATTTTTTTCCACCGTGCTATAAAAATTATCAAGCTCTTTAAATTTCTCTAAAATAACATCGTATTTAGATGGGAAATGAGTGTAAAACGTTCCCTTCGATACATTACATGCTTTAGTAATTTGTTCAATAGACACATATTCAAATCCATGCTTATTAAATAGCTCTAATGATGTTTTTAGTAATTTTTCTCGTGTTTCTAAAGCTTTTTTTTGTCGACTAGTTAATGAATTCATATTTCGCTTATTCCTCCGTATTTAAGGCTCATCTCCATAACGTATGGTTGATTTCCGTTCCGACTGTGCGCTTTCCTGGGGGTGTCCGATGAGCCGCTTCGCTTCGCTCCAGGGTCTCGGGCCAACAGATGTTTTTTGCGCGAAAGCGTAGCGGCAGCAGCACCGATGTTGGTCACGAAGGCGTTATCACAGGATGTGATGCTCTTAGTCTTCGTTCCTCTATCGCTGATCCCCAAGGAGTCGCCCAGTCTCCACTCCAATCAACTTTTAATAGGTACGTCTTAACAAATGTCATCCACAACTTTTGATGATGAGCCAAATTTAAGTATTTTAAGATATCTTCCGCAAAAATTATTCTGAAAATATAAAATATTTTAATTGACGAGATGGATTTAATTTTATTATGATTTAATTGACCGAGGTCAATGACTGCGGTCAATTAATGAATCTTGTTATTAATGTTACGACAAAAGACTAGAGTTGGCTAGTGTTCATCGAATTTTCATGAAACAGGGGAGGTCAAAATGATGGAGAAGCTGGGTTTTATTGGCTTAGGCAATATGGGGTTACCGATGTCGATCAATTTATTAAAAGCAGGCTATAAGGTTTATGGCTTTGACACTAATTCACAGGCAATGGAACAATTTATAGCCGAAGGTGGGGTCGGACTTGCAACAGCTAAGGAAGTTGCTGAACAAGGTGATATCATTATGACGAGTTTACCGACACCACAAATAGTGGAACAAGTATATCAATCTGAACAGGGGATAATTCGCCATGCTAAGAAAGGAAGTTTATTAATAGACTTTAGTACTGTAAATCCTGAATTAAATGACTCCTTACATAAAGAAGCGCAATCATTGGGATTACGTTATTTAGGAGCACCTGTTAGTGGGGGCGTCATTGGAGCAATTCACGCGACTCTTACGATAATGGTCGGTGGTGAAGAAGCAGATTATCAAAGTGGGTCTAAAATATTCGGAATAGTTGGAAAAAACATTTATCACCTTGGCACGTCACCAAGTGTAGGTACACGCATTAAATTACTCAATAATTTAATGATTGGTTTTTATACAGAGGCAGTCGCTGAAACAATCGTGCTTGGGGAAAAGATGGGCATCCATGCAGATATGCTATATGAAGTTTTAAAAAATAGCTATGGTCAAAGTCGTATTTATGAACGTAATTACGTAGAATATATGAAAAATGAAAACTATCAGCCAGGTTTTTCAACAAATCTCTTATTAAAAGATTTGAAGCTAGCAAAAAATATGGCTGAGGAAGCAGGGGTACCACTTCGAATCGGGGAAAAATTAGTGGATCTTTATAGTGATATTTCTCAACAGGGTTATGGAGAAAATGATATGTCTGCCGCTTATTTAAGTTTAAAAGAAAAATGTAAAATAGAACAATTTTAAAGGAGGACAAGAAATATGACAACAGCACAAGAGGTTAAAACTTTAACGCATTTTATTGGTGGGGAATTAGTTGAAGGGAAAAGCAATCGTTTTGGTTCAGTATTCAACCCAACGACGGGCGAGGTTATTGCAAAAGTGCCACTTGCATCTGTAGAAGAAACTCGAGAGGCTATTAATCAGGCACAGGCAGCATTTCCGAAATGGCGCGATACATCAGTGGCTAAACGTTCAGAGATTGTATTAAAGTTCCGTAATCTTATTACTGAAAATATGGAGGAACTTTTACAAATTATTTGTACAGAAAGCGGTAAAACAATTGAGGACGCAAAAGGTGAAATTACACGTGGATTAGAATCTGTTGATCTAGCAATCGGTGCCCCTCACTTCATGAAAGGGGAATATTCAGTTAATGTTGGCGGTCAAATTAATGCGTATTCTGCAAAATATCCATTAGGTGTAGTAGCGGCTATTTCGCCATTTAACTTCCCGATTATGGTTCCATTAGCGCAAACGAGTATGGCAATTGCTGTCGGCAATGCGGTTATTTTAAAAGCATCTGAACGTGTTCCTATGACAGCCTTATATGTTAGTGAGCTTTGGAAAAAGGCTGGATTGCCGGATGGTATTTGGACTGTGGTAAATGGCGATAAGGATGCTGTCAATGAACTTTTAGAAAACCCAATAGTAGAAGCGATTTCATTTGTAGGGTCGACACCAGTAGCTAAATACATTTATGAAACAGGTTCAAAATACGGCAAACGTGTTACTGCACTTGGTGGAGGAAAAAATAATATGGTTGTTATGCCTGACGCAGACCTTGAGCAGGTAGCAAACGCCTTCATTGGTGCAGCGTATGGCGCGGCCTCTCAACGTTGTATGGCCATTTCTACGATTATGCCTGTTGGTAAGGAGACAGCAGATCGTCTAGTTGGAATTTTAAAGGAGAAAATCGCTAACTTAAAGGTAGGTTCATATACAAATCCAGAGACTGATTTTGGTCCTGTCATTTCACAGCAATCGAAGGAAGCGATTATTGCTGCTATCGAGCGAGGTGAGTCTGAAGGGGCAACTGTTATTTGTGATGGTCGTGAACTTGATATTGTGAAAGAATCAAAAGGATTTTTTGTAGGGCCAACATTGCTAGATAACGTAAAACCAGGCATGGAAATTTATGAGCAAGAAATATTCGGTCCAGCTCGTAATGTTGTGCGTGTTGATTCATTGGATGAAGCAATCCAACTTATTAATAAGCATGAGCTTGGGAATGGTGTCACAATTTTTACGAATGATGGCCTAGCAGCTCGTAAATTCACAACAGAAATAGATGTTGGCATGGTAGGTGTCAATGTGCCGATTCCAATTCCGGTTGGATACCATAATTTCGCCGGATTTAAAGGTTCTCGTTTTGGTGAAGGGCATATGTTTGGACCGGATCAGGCACGCTTCTTCACAAAAACAAAAACAATATCAGAGCGTTGGATGGAAGCGCAAGCATCGACAGCATCTACATTTGCATTCCCTAGTAATAACGACTAATACAAACAAAGAGCTGTTTTTCTTACAGCTCTTTTTTCTAAAAAAATAAAGGGGGCAAGTGAATGGTAGAATACATTGGACTTTTTGGTAGTTTAGCCTTACTTGTTTATTTGACGATGAGGGGTGTTAATTTACTTATTTCTGCGCCTTTGACTGCCTTGATCGCAGCCATAACAAATGGTCTAGCATTTTTCCCACAGACTGCTGATGAGAACCAAGCGAACTTCTTAACAAGTTATATGGATGGGTTCACTGGATTCGTTGGTTCATGGTATTTAATGTTCATGGCAGGTGCAATTTTTGGAAAGGTAATGGAGGATACTGGCGCGGCTGATAGCGTTTCTAAATGGATTGTAGAAAAAATAGGAGTTAAATATGCAGCTTATGCGATAGTAGCTGCAGCAGCGGTCCTAACGTATGGCGGGGTTTCAGTGTTTATCGTCGCTTTCTCGGTTTACCCAATGGCTATTAGTTTATTCAAGCAAGCGAATTTTCCTCGTCGCTTTATTCCTGCAGCACTTGGTTTAGGCTCTGTAACCTTTACGATGACTTCGGCAGGTTCACCTGAAATACAAAACTGGATTCCTATTTCGTTTCTTAATACATCGCCATATGCTGGGTGGGAAGTGAGTATAGTTGTTGCAATTTTTATGGCTATCGGTGGATCACTGTGGCTAAATTGGATGATTAAACGTGCAGTGAAAAATGGGGAGGTTTTTATTGAACGGTCTACTGATCCGGTTGTTGATGAATCTCGTAAGCTGCCAAGTCCAATTTTAAGTGTTGTACCACTATTAGTCGTTTTAGGCATTTCCTTCGCGTTCCACGATTCTCTTGGAACTTCAGCTTTAATCGTGGCATTAACGAGTGGATGTATTACGGCATATTTGGTGAGCTATAAATATTCAAAATCTGTCGGTGCGACGCTAGCAGCTGGTGCTATGGGAGCCATTGTAGCTATTGCGAATACAGCAGCAGTGGTTGGCTTCGGGGGTGTGGTAAAAGCTACTCCGTCATTTGTGGCAACTGTTGACGTTATGACTAATATTCCTGGAAGTCCGTTAATTGGCGGTGCATTAGCTATCGCTGTCATAGCAGGCTTAACAGGCTCGGCTTCTGGTGGTCAAACAATTGCAATGCCTCTCCTTGCTCCACACTATATTGACATGGGAGTGGATACCGAGGCATTACACCGGACAATTGCTATTGCATCAGGGTCTCTAGATTCGTTACCACATGGAGGTTATGTCGTAACAACCGTTAATTCTGTATGCAATGAAAAACATAAAGATGCTTATATGCCATTTGGTGCCTTAACCGTCATTATACCTATTATAGGTACGATAATTGCAATCATATTATTTTCACTAGGAATGTAGGAGGGATATTGCGTGAAAGGAAAAACAGTTTTCATTACGGGGGCAGCTCGAGGTATCGGTCTCTCTATGGCACTAGCATTTGCTGAGCAGGGTGCGAATGTAGTTATAACAGATATAAATGAACAGCTTTTAGCGGAGGCAATTCAAAACAATCCCCAATTAACTGCATACACATGTGATGTTACGGATGAACAGGCAATATGTGATGCAATTGACTTTACTATTGAAAGGTTTAAGACAATAGATATTTTAATCAATAACGCAGGGTTTCAGCATGTTTCTCTAATCGAGGATTTTGCGACAGAAATTTTTGAATCGATGCAAAAAGTTATGTTAGTTGCACCTTTTATCGCAATGAAATATGCGTTACCACATATGAAGAAAAATAAGTTTGGACGCATTATTAATATGGCATCTATTAACGGAGTTATTGGGTTTGCAGGGAAGGCCGGATATAATGCAGCCAAGCATGGTGTTATTGGTTTAACAAAAGTGGCGGCATTGGAGGTCGCGAATGAGGGGATCACTGTGAATGCTATTTGCCCGGGATATGTCGATACAGAATTAGTGCGTAATCAGTTTACGGATTTGGCAAAGACAAGAGGGATTCAAGTAGAGGAAGTACTGGAGCAAGTGCTTTATCCACTCGTTCCTCAAAAACGCTTACTAGATGTATCAGAAATTACAGGACTTGCGCTGTATTTAGCAAGTGATATAGCAAAGGGTTTAACAGGTCAAGCAGTTATATTGGATGGCGGTTATACAGCACAATAGCTTAGGAGGTTGAAATATGATTCAAACTAAAACAATCTTCACAGTTCATTCACCAGGAACTATCGTTTATGGGCGAGATTCTTTTGTAGAAGTAGGTGTATATGCAAAGAAGTTAGGGACTAAGGCTCTTATCATTAGTGATCCGATAATGGATAGCTTAGGCTTTGTTCATCAATGTAGCACTTTATTAAAAATCTATGGATTGGAAGCGGTTTCATATTTAGGGGTAACGACAGAACCTGTGGATACGTATGTAGCAGAGGGGCTTCATGTTTTACAATCTGAGGGCTGTGATATCATCATTTCCGTTGGTGGTGGAAGCTGTATCGATACAGGAAAAGCAATCGCAGTAGTTGCAACAAATGGTGGCTACATTGGTGATTATATGAAAATGGCGAAAATTGCTGAGCACACACCAATTCCGCATATTGCGATACCTACGACAGCAGGCACTGGCTCAGAAGCAACGGATGCAACAGTTATTACAAACACGACAAATGAAGTGAAAATGATGATTAAGCAGCCTGCATTTATGCCAACTATCGCGATCGTCGACCCAATTTTAACGGTTACATCTCCTCCCGCCATTACTGCGGCAACTGGTATTGATGCATTGAGTCATGCTATTGAAAGCTATTTATCGCGTTTAGCACACCCATACTCGAATGTACTTGCCATATCAGCAATGGATTTAATCGTTCATAATATTTTAAAAGTTTATGAACAAGGTAATGATATTGATGCTCGAGAAGCGATGTCGCTTGGCTCAATGCAAGCAGGTCTTGCATTTTCAAACGCTTCTGTTGCTTTAGTGCATGGCATGTCTCGTCCAATAGGCGCGCTATTCCATGTGCCGCATGGTATTTCTAATGCCATGCTCTTGCCAGCGGTATTAGAATTTTCAAAGGATGCTTGTATCGACCGGCTAGCAGATATAGGAGAATTTTTTAATAAGGATCGAGAGCTGTTATCTCAAGAAGAGCTTGCTGATTTAGCGATTGTTTCGATTAAGGAAATGTGCAAAAGAATGGATATTGGTAATTTAAAACAATGGGGAATTGATGAGGAAGCCTATTATGCAGCCATACCTAAAATGGCAACGGATGCAATTGCCAGCGGTAGCCCAGGAAATAACCCTAAGGTCCCAACACAGGAAGAACTAATGGAGCTTTACAAAATTGCTTATCATTATGAGTTTTAGGAATTCGAGAAGAAACTGTCTAAAATGGAGTTACAAAGCATAATTGTTTTGTAACTCTATTTTTATTGATTAATTCAATTTATTCGGCTCACTTCCAAAACGTGTGGTTGATTTCCGTTTCGACTGGACGCTTTCCTGGGGGCATCGGGGCGAGCAGGGAGAATATCCGCGGAAGAGAGGTAAATACCCGCGCAAAAAACTTCACCTTTTTTAGTTATTTCGAAAAATAAATTCGATGATTTTTATAGAATCAATATGACATATACGAGAAAATATAGTAATATTTTATATGAATCATCATTCATTTTTACAAAGGGGGAAATCGTATGTTGAAGGGGAAAACAATTATTATTACTGGTGGATCGAATGGGATGGGGCTTTATATGGCAAAGCAATTTGTTGCTGAAGGGGCAAATGTAGTTATTACAGGTCGTAACGAAGAGCGATTGGCAGAGGCGAAAGCATTTATTTTAGAGGCTGGACAAACGATTGAAACATTCCAAATGGATGTTCGAGTGCCCGAGCATGCAGAGGCGATGCTAGCATTTGCTGTTGAAAAGTTTGGACAGGTTGATGGGCTAGTGAATAATGCTGCTGGTAATTTTATTGTGCGTGCGGAAGATTTAACACCAAATGGTTGGAAGGCTGTTGTTGATATTGTTTTAAATGGGACATTCTACTGTTCTTCAGCAGTCGGTAAGTATTGGATTCAACAAAATATTAAAGGATCGATTCTTAATATGGTTGCGACTTATGCATGGAATGCAGGTGCTGGTGTGATTCATTCTGCAGCAGCGAAAGCAGGTGTATTGTCAATGACTAGAACGTTAGCTGTTGAATGGGGAAAACAATATGGCATTCGAGTAAATGCAATTGCTCCTGGTCCTATTGAACGTACAGGTGGTGCAGAGAAGCTCTGGGAATCAGAGGCTGCTGCTGCTCGAACGTTAGACTCTGTCCCGTTAGGCCGTACAGGTACTCCTGAAGAAATAGCTGATTTAGCAACATTTATGATGTCTGATAAGGCAAAGTACATGAACGGTGAATGTGTGACACTTGATGGCGGGCAATGGTTAAATCAGTATCCATTCTAACTTCTTTCAGCGGGTGTACAAACATCCGCTGAAATAGAGGAACTCAGGCGAAGAACTTCACATCCTGTGAAAACGCCTGAGTGAGCAACATCGTGTTGTTGTTGCCGCTGCCGCTTCGCTTTCGCGCAAAAAACATCTGCCGCTGCCGCTTTCTGCAGGCCTAAGCACAAAGTCGATTCCGGACGCAATTATGCCGAGGCATAATTGATAACAAAAATCTTTGCATAGCAGGGGGCTGGGTTGGCGCATACTAAGGGTAAAGAAAGGAGTTTTGCCTATGGGTATGTGGTTAATACCGGCTCTTATTGCCATTACAATTATTGCGGCCATTTCGCTTGTGTCAACGCTGAAAATTGCCAAAATGACGTCTAAACGGGAGTCAGAAAAAGATACGCCAATTTCAGAAACCGTTGAAGAATATGCAACTATGCTAAACCCAATCTTTTGGGTATATGGAATTTTTTTGCTGTTTTTAGGTATAATGATTTTTTATTACTGGAGTAAAACTGGTTATTAAATAAATATTGTCTTCATTCAGTTCATATTTGCATTAATATGCTGAATGAAGACACTTCGATAAACCTCAACATGTCCCCTATTTATGCTGTTTCCGATACTTAGTTTTCTTCAAAATCCTAAAATAATTCGTTACGTTTAAAAAACTCTTCTCGACCTTGTCGTGGTCATAAAAGGAATAGTTATGATATGATAAAAGGGAAGGATCCTGTTCTGCATAGCGAGGACAGAAAAGGAGAAGAAGTTCATGATTTCAACTAACAGCAAAGATTTATTAGCAATGCCAATTAGTGATTTTATTATTTCATCTGAAAAAGTTGCACATGTACAAAGTGGAAATAGTGCTGAACATGCACTCCTTGTACTTACTCGTACAGGGTATTCATCGATCCCTGTTTTAGATTTGAAATATCGACTTCAAGGTTTACTAAGCATGAAAATGATTACCGAATCCATTCTTGGACTCGAACATATTGAATATGAAAAACTACCCGATATTAAAGTAGATACAATAATGGAGAAAGACATCGCTGTATTAAAGTCGACGGATACTTTTCAGCGGGCTCTCGATTTAGTGATTAACCACGCCTTTTTATGCGTTGTGGATGAAGAAGGAACATTTGCTGGGATTTTAACGAGACGTGTTATTTTAAAGCAATTGAAAAAATATATTTATCAAAAAGAGTAGTAGTTTAAGAGGGGACTCAGATGAAAATCATGAGGTCCTCTTTGCTTGTAACGGAGGTTTACTGATTGATGGCAACAGAGGCAGAAATTTTAAAAGTACTTGCTGAGGAACGCAATATGAGAAAAGCAGCAGAACGTCTATTTTTATCTCAACCCGCGCTTTCTCAACGGTTGCAAACGATTGAAAAAGACTGGGGTGCACAGTTATTTATTCGTTCTCAAAAAGGACTGACAGCGACACCTGCTGGAGAGCAAGTTATTGCCTATGCAACTGAAATGCTGAGCAAAAAAGAAGAGATTTTTGAAACGATCCAATCATTAACGACGAAAGTTAATGGGACATTGAAAATTGCTTGTGCTTCCATTGTTGGTCAAAATTGGCTTCCGAAAATTTTAAAGGATTTTGTATCAAAATATCCTGAGGCAAAAATTTCTCTAATGACCGGCTGGAGCTCTGAAATTGTAAAAGCACTGTATGAGGGAGAGGCTCATGTAGGAATTGTACGTGGGCAAGTTGATTGGAAAGGGGAAAAGATTCACCTGTTTCGTGACACCCTTTATTTAGTAGATAAAGAGCTAAAAACGATTGAAGATGTACTCACGACAGAACGACCTTTTATTCAATTTAAAAGTGATTCTAACTATTATCAGGAAATTCAACAATGGTGGCAGCAGCATTTCGCTTCAAATCCGAGTAAACAAATTTTAGTAGATCAGATTGAAATTTGTAAGCAAATGGCATTGGACGGTATCGGTTATGCTATTTTACCTTCAATCACTTTAAATGACCATGATGGTATTAATAAAATAGCGCTTACTAATAATGAAAAAGAATTTGGTTTGACTCGTGATACTTGGTTAATAGGCTATGAATCCTCATTTGAATTACGACAAGTAGAGGCTTTTGTAGAAGTTGTGCAAGACCATGCGCGATGTTTGTTTGATTATACGAAATAAGAATAACATGAAAGCAGTCCCAAGTGATTCACTAGGGACTGCTTTTTTATACCGTCGGATTGGGACTCCCCTAGAAAAGCGGCCAATCGGAACGGAGATCAACCCCACACTTTAGTAATCTGCTAATTCTTAAGAGTTTATGAATATTCATGAAGATGTCATAAGAAATGGAACAAAATGCAATATTAATCGTATAATTAATTATACGATTAATTTACAAAAAAAGGGGTTGAGCTTTTGAAAAAAACGAATATAACGGCACTCATACTATTATGCATACTTGTTATTAGCTTTATTCTACCAGTAGAGCAAGCAAGTGCAGCGGCTACTATAGAGGTACAAGCTAAGGTAGGGATTAATGGTAAAGCTAAATACCAATCCGTTGTGCCACTGCAAGTAACAGTAAAAAATAATGGTGCAGATTTTTCTGGAGATATGGTCATTAATGCTTCAGGTTCCTATGAGGCTGCATCAGCACTAGTGCTTCCAATCGATATAGCGGCAGGAGAAGAAAAGACATTTGATTTTTATCTCGATGGTTTAGCTGACTATAATTATTCGAATGCAGATGTGTTTGCATTTTATGAAGGAAGCATCGAACAAGGGAAAAAGGTTGCTTATAAAGGAACAAAGCAGCTGCAAGGTAATTTTTTAGATCCTTCATCCGTTTTTATCTATACATTAACGGATAAAAGTGATCGTTTATCAGCATTTTTGCGTTTATCTCAATCTGCTCCTCAAAGTAATGTTGAAGTTTTCAATTTAAATCAAATCAAGGATTATACATTACCAGAGGATGCTCAAGGATACGCAATGGCGGATGTTATCGCCATTGATGAAATTGCTATTGCTGATTTATCGCAAAAGCAACAAGAGTCTTTACTAAAATGGGTGCAGGATGGCGGAACATTATTGTTGGGAGCTGCTGATCAAGTAAACACAACAGCAGGTATTTTCAAAGATTATTTACCACTTGCATTATCTCAGCAAATGACATCCGTTTCTGCAGATAGTCTATCGAAATTAGCAGGCGGTGGAATTTTTACACAACCAATTTCAGTTTATACAGCAACTGAAAACCAAGGAAGTATTTCTGTATTAAGAGATGACAATACAATACTAGCGTCTAAGAAAAAAGTGGGCAGCGGGGAAATTATTCAAACAGCCTTTTCTTTAGGGGATCAACCACTTGCATCTATGGAGGGCTACGCAGCATTAATCTCAAAAATACTGAATATTCAAAGCTTTTCACAACAGGGGATGATGGCAAATGGCCAGCCAATGATGGATCAAATTTCGTATGAACTTCGTAATGTAAATGAATTATTCCCTTCATTTGAAGTATCTGTTAGTTATATGCTCATTGTTATCATTTTATATATTTTAATCATCGGGCCTATTTTGTATTTTATCTTAAAGAAAATAGACAAGCGTGAACATGCGTGGTGGATTATTCCTGCAATATCAGTTGTGCTATCTATTGTTCTATTTATTTTTGGTGCTAAAGATAGAATTGTACAACCGCAAATACAGCAATCGGCATTTTATAAAATAAATGACGATAGTAGCTTAAATGGTTATTATGTTGAGTCTATTTTAACAAACCGTAGCGGTGATTTTGTTGTGAATACAGATAAGGATACTAGTGCAATTGCTTTGCGAAGTAACAATAACTTCTCAGGGACAATAGGAGATTTACATGAGTCATCCTATATTAAAGAAAATGCAAATGGATCGACGTTAACGCTACGTGATTTAAGCTATTGGTCTGTGCAATCCTTTGCTGGGAAGACAGCGCCACAAAATATTGGCAAGATGGATATCGATATTACGTTAAAAAATGAAAGGCTAACTGGGACAATTAAGAACAATTTCCCGTTTGCCCTAAAGGATGTCACGTTAATCTCTGGCATTAAAGAAGTTCAACTTGGCGACATTGAAGCGAATGGAATACTTAAAGTCGACAAGGAGCTAATAGCAACAGTTCTTCAAAAGCCATCAACGTTTACTAATTACAATTATAATTATCCATCGAAGAAGGAAGAAGTGGACCCTCAACGTATCGAGCGTATGAAAACTTTGGCACTACCGCTTGTAGAAAATGAAAAGAAACCTGTTATTACTGCTTGGGCAGACCAAGCAATTGCTAAGGTTGAGCTAGATACAAGTGCTAATATGTCACCTAATTCATATTTTGTTCAGCCATTTGACGGCAAAGTAGAACTAACAGGTCCGTTTACGATGAAACGTAACAATTTTACGTATTCACTAAACCCACTATCTCCTAATTCGCATTTCGAAATAATTGATGAGCAGTTAAACAATTGGTCCTTGTCTGACGGTTTATATGAAGTATCAATTGCATTGCCAGATAATTTTAAGCAGTCAGTTCAAACATTAAACGAACTGACAATTTCAAATAAGGATGTTAACCGTATGGAGCTATCGATTTGGAATAACGAAACGAAAAAATATGAGCCATTGGTAGATACAAAACAAGTGTTTACAGATAACATTACAAAATATTTCAATGAAAATGATACGTTACTTATTGAAATTAAATTCGGACCAGATCAAACAGGTGAGCCAACAAAATTACCAGATGTAGAGCTGAAGGGAGTGGCGAAATAATGATTGAAATTCGTGATTTAACAAAAAGATACGGCTCCTTTACAGCACTAGATCAATTAAATCTATCATTGGAGGAAGGGGTTGTATTTGGTTTTGTAGGTGCTAATGGGGCTGGTAAATCGACTACATTTTCAATATTAGCAACTCTACTGTCTCCAACCTCTGGTGATGCGCTGATTAATGGAAAAAGCGTTATTAAAGAACCAAAAGAAGTACGTAAGCAAATTGGTTATATGCCCGATTTCTTTGGAGTATATGATCAGTTAAAAGTAGATGAATATTTAGATTTTTATGGTGCAAGTTATGGCATTGGTGCGGCTGATCGTAAAGTATTAATCCCTCAGTTACTAGAGCTTGTGAATTTAACGCATAAACGTTATGACTATGTAGATTTACTGTCACGTGGAATGAAGCAGCGCCTCTGTTTAGCTCGTGCCCTTATCCATGATCCAAAAGTATTAATTTTAGATGAGCCTGCATCAGGTTTAGACCCACGTGCACGTGTAGAAATGCGTGATATTTTACGAAATTTAAAATCCATGGGTAAAACGATTTTAATCTCCTCACACATTTTGCCTGAGCTTGCAGAAATGTGTGATGAAATCGGTGTGATTGATAATGGTAAATTAATCGCTCATGGCAACGTAGCTTCCATTCAAGCACAGCTACAGGGGGAAAAGCGTATCGTGATAAAGGTAACAGATCAGTTAAACGAGGTGCGTGCATTCTTAGAGGAAGATCCACTAATATCTTCTATAGATTTGATGGATAATCGCTTAGAAATAGCTTTTAATTATCGTGGAACAAATGCTGATCAGGTGGCGCTATTGAAGAAAGCGATACTTGCAAATTTATCTATTTATGCATTAAGTGAAGAGGAAAAAGATTTAGAGGATGTCTTTATGGCCATTACGAAGGGAGCGGACAATCAATGATGGAACGATTTTACAATCCGGTACTCGTAAAAGAATTGAAGTTACGCTTCCGTTCTTTTAAAAGCTTTTCAGGTTTAATGTTTTATTTAGCGGTTATTTGTCTATTCATCGCAGGGTTTTTACTATTAACAACTGAATTCACAGGCAAGGGATTCTTTAGACCAGATACAAGCTTCATGATGTTTGCGGTATTAACAATATTACAAATGGCTCTTGTCCTTTTTATTACACCAAGCTTAACGGCTGGTGCAATAAGTAGCGAAAGGGAAAAGCAAACATTAAATATTTTACTAACAACAACACAAAGCTCTACACAGATTATAATTGGAAAATTATTATCTTCGGTAGCATTTTTAGTATTAATGCTAATCGCTGGGCTGCCATTATATAGCTTAGTATTTTTATTTGGTGGTGTATCGCCGTCTCAATTAATTTCAATATTTTTATTTTACTTATTAACAGTTGTAGCAATTGGTAGTATCGGTGTGATGTTTTCAACTATTACAAAGCGCACAATTGTCGCAATGATTTCTACGTACGGCTCGATAATCTTTTTAGGTGGTATTACGGCATTTTTCTTCTTTTTAACGATGGCCTTCCACCAGATGGGCAATAACATTAGTGGCACTTCCTTTATGTCTTATTTCTGGGCTTCTATTAACCCAGGTGCATTAATGCTTACGCTGATTTCGCCAGAATTAGGAGACGAATTAGTGAGATTATCGGGAGTAGAATTACCTGTATGGATTACGTATTTAATAGCTTATTCATTAATTATTGTTCTTTGTTTAACAATTGCCATTAAAAAATTACGTGCCAATATGAAAAGTAACCGATGAGGAGGAAATTTTATGGGGCGTCGTAAGCAATTACGAAAATATATTCAACGTGCAAAGACGAGTTTAACGATAGAAAGAAGCATTCCAATTGCACAGTACGGCTTGTTTTTGGCATTGCTTTCGAGTGCTTCACTTGTCCTCGTCTCTAGATTGTTTGTATGGCCGTATTATCGCCAAACAGCTCTTGTTGCCTTTATCGCTGTCATACTAGCAACGGTACTTTTTATGTGGTGGAAGCGTGTAAAAGAAAAGGAAGCGTTGCATACACTGGATGATTATTTTTCTCACAATGAACTAGTGACAGCCTTATCGTTTGAGGACGATAAGGACCCACTTGTTCAATCTTTGTTAAATAAAGCGATACAAAGCGTCGAATATGCGTTTACTAATTTTAAGGCTCGACAGAAAAATTTGTTGCAGCCAAAGGCGTTGGTCGGTCTATTTGTAACAGCTGTTGTATCAGCAATACTTTATATGTTTCCAGCAGCTACACAAATTGAAGCTATTGAGGTGGAAAAAGAAAAAGCTGTTATTGAAGACGTAAAGAAGGAAGTTGCTAAATTAGAGAAAAAAGCAGAAACAAAAGAAGTGAAAGAGCATTTAAAGGAATTGCAAAATACGTTAAAAGAGGCAGAAACAGCTGAAGAGGCATTACGCGAAGTTGTGAAAAAGCAAAAGGAGCTTGCCTTAAAGGAACAGCAATTAAAAGATAAGCAAACTGCTAGTAAGGATGGTGCTAGTGAAGAGACAGGCTTATCGAAGGAAGAAGCGGAGCAATTAAAGGAGCTTGCCCAAATGCAACAGGAGCTAACACAAAATGCAAATGCTACTCAAACAGCTATGAGCAAGCTTGGAAAGCCCGCAAGTAATACACTACAAAATGCTATTGCCAGTGCTAATAGTGCCAATAACAATCAGCAAAACAATACGAATACAAATTCAAATCAAAATTCATCGGGGAATTCATCGCAAAGCAATCAGCAAGCTCAAACAGGACAGCAAGGACAAAATAATTCCCAAAATGGTTCCCAACAGGCTAGTGGTAAAGGGCAGGGACAAGGATCGAATCAAAGCAATCAACAAGGACAAGGACAAGGTCAGGGGCAAGGACAAGGACAAGGACAAGGAAATGGCAAAGGTACAGGTCAAGGTGCAGGCAAAGGTCAAGGCGGCCGCAATTTATTAACGACACCAAATAGAATTGGTGGTTCTAGTCAGACTTCCGTTGATGGCGGAGCATTAGGAGATGGCTCAAATATTTCGGAACAACAAGGAAATGGTCCCATTACTAAAGGTTCTATCCGCCCCTATGAGGAAGTTATAGGCTCCTATAAAGATAGCTATTTAGAAAGCTCAGAGCGTTTACAATTACCGAAGGATTTACAAAATGTCGTGCAATCTTATTTCACGTCAATTGAGTCGCAATAGGAGGAAAAGGAATGGCATTTACAGAGCAACAGTATGTTGAAATGAGTACGAAATTACAACAAGTAAAGGAAGAAATTCATCGCTTTATCGTTGGGCAAGAGGAAGCAATTGATTATACATTGTACGCCGTCCTTGCTGATGGGCACGCATTATTAGAGGGCTTGCCGGGTTTAGGGAAAACGATGTTAATTCGTACAATTTCTGAAGTACTAGATTTATCATTTTCGCGCATTCAATTTACGCCAGACTTAATGCCGGCGGATATTACGGGGACAAGTATGATTGAGCGCACACCAGATGGCAAACAACAGTTTTCGTTCCAGCCAGGTCCGATTTTTAGCCAAATGGTATTAGCGGATGAGATTAACCGAGCAACGCCAAAAACACAAAGTGCACTGCTTGAAGCTATGGGCGAAAAAACGGTAACAATCTTGGGAGATACAAAGAAGATGGCAAGACCATTCTTCGTGTTAGCGACACAAAATCCGATTGAGATGGAAGGGACGTACCCATTACCAGAGGCACAAATGGACCGCTTTCTATGTAAAATTCTTGTACCATACCCGGAGAAAAGTGAGCTAATGGAGATTATGAAGCGTACAACAGGTGCTATGGAAATTGATTTACAAAAGATGATGAATACGGACACACTTATTGAAGCACAGCAAATGGTAAAGGAAATACTTGTTGCTGATGAAATGCTTGAATTTGCGACAGATCTAGTTGTGGCTACACATCCTGATAGAGACGATGCAATTGACGAGGTTAAACAGTATGCCATGTATGGTAGCGGTCCTCGAGGTTTACAAAGTTTAATCAAATTAGCGAAGGCAAGAGCGCTTATGAATGGTCGTTTCCACGTTTCAGTAGCAGATATTAAATCTGTTGCAAAGCCAGTATTACGCCATCGTATGCTGCTGAATTATGAAGGGGAGGCTTCAGGTAAAACAGCAGACGATGTGATTGACGTAATTTTAGATAAGGTACAACAAGGTGTTAGCAGGTGACGCAAAAATTATTATTGCCCGAGGATTGGTTAGCGAAAATCAGTCGCTTCCAAGTGGCGACGGCCTCCAAATTACGTGGGCAGCATAAGGGCTCGCACCGTTCGCAACGCTTCGGGGCATCGCTCGATTTCTCAGATTTCCGAGAATATCATTTAGGTGATGATGTGCGTCAGGTCGATTGGAACGTCTTTGCAAGAACGGATAAGTACTTCATTAAACGTTTTTTAGATGAACAAGAGATGCGTGTACACATTCTGCTAGACACGACTAAATCTATGGGTGAACAAACGAAATGGACTTTCGCCCGGCAAATTGTTGCCTCACTTGGCCTAATGGTGCTTGGTCGCGATGATCGTTTATCGTTTTCTTTTATACAGGATGACGTCAAGCCACCATTTCGCCGTAAAGGTGCAATGTATCGTCGTGCCTTTTTACAGGTGGTAACAGAGATTGAGGAAGCGGCTTATACAAGTAGCTTCGCACAGGGTGCTTTAAAAGTATTGCCTAAGGATAGTACAGTGCTATTTATTATCACTGATGGGCTTGAGCCGATTGAGGAGTGGGAGCAACTCTTGAAAAGGCTACCACGATTTGCTGGGGATGTGCGCATTTTGCAAATTGCTACGCAGGAAGAAATATCACCCGAATATACTGGGGATGTACGCTTACTCGATCGTGAAACTGGCAGAGATGTGAATGTTACGATGTCTTCAAAGGTTCTGGACACATACCTGGCAAGACGTTTATTACATGAAGAGGAATTTGAGGCGATCTGTCGGCGCTTCGGTGTTCGAAAATTACAGCTTAAAGTAGAAGATGGATTGCAGCATGCCATCTTTCAACAATTATTAAAAGCACATTGGATTAGGTGAGGTGAGCCGTATTGGGCTTTAGTCAAATACTTTTTAGCTGGACGGCCATCATCCCGGTCATTGTCCTACTATATTATTTCTTTCGAAAAAAATATACCGATCAAACTGTGTCCTCGACATTATTTTGGTCGGAAATTATGCAAGAAACACGTGTATCACCATACTTAAAGCATTTACAAAAAAATGCACTGCTTTATTTGCAACTGCTTGCACTGATTTTACTTGTACTTGCACTAATGAATCCTTATGTGAAAAAATCAACCATTGCTGGAGCACAAACGATTTTCATTGTGGACACGTCTGCTACGATGCTAGCGGGGACAGAGCAGTCAACATTTGACACACATAAGAAGGAAATGCTCTCTTTGGTCAATCAGCTTGATGGAAGACCTGTAACGCTCATCACAACAGGGAATACACCGAAAGCTATTTTACAGCAAGAAACGAATACCAAAGTTATTGAAAAAGCTATTCAAGAGTTGCAAGTAACCTATGAAACGGATCAGATGAATAAGGCTCTTGATGTGGCACAGGCTTTTGTTGGTGATACACCAACATCTATTTACGTTTTTACAGATGCACTTGATAAAAAGCATTTACCGATGGAAAAGGATACGGTGAAGTGGTTAGTAAAAGGGTCTGCTAAGGATTTAACAAATATCGCAATTACACGGTTTGCTGCTACTACAGATGGTCAATCTACGATGGCGCTTGTGCAGTTACAAAATGATACTGATCGAGAGCAAAAGGTGACACTTTCCCTACAGACTGTGAAGGGGAATGAGATAACTACAGAAAGTGTTACATTACCACCGAATGAAGCTGTAACGAAAACATTTAAAGACTTACCATTAGAAAATACTTTAACTGCCAAGATAACTGCTAATGATGATTACGTAGTCGATAATTCACAAACTGTATTGCTACAAACAGCCACTTCAAAAGTAGTTGTCGATCAAAGTATGCATCAACTCATTCAAAAAGGTTTTCAAACGATTAATAGCGGTGTGAAAATTGTTCCGTCTTTACAAGTAGCGGACAATCAAGATGCCACAGTTGTGACAAATCAAACGGCGCTACTCGAAAAGATGGATAAGCCGATTGTATTATTTGGACGTGATGATGTTAAAAAGGTTGAAGCAAACGGAGAAGTAACAATAACAAGTGATGCATTGTTTGCTTTTAGTGAGCTAAAAGATATTTATATTAGTGCTGTATATCCAGGATTCGATGGCTATAAAACGATTGCATCAGTTGGTGATCAGCCATTTATACAACGTTCACCAGAAGGAGATATTGTTATTTTAGCGGATATTGCTGATACAGATTGGCCGCTACATCCCTCTTTCCCATTATTTTTATGGAGTGCTGAACAGCAGCTTTCAGAATCAATTGGTTCACTCGGTATTTTTGCACCAAATGAGCAACGAGCAGTTGCTTTAGCGCAAGGTGATTGGAGTGTTTATTCGCAGGATGATGAGTTTTTATCGTCTATTACAAATGGTTTATTAACAGCTCCAATAAAGCCGGGAATCTATACCGCACGCTCAAATAATGAAGAAAAGCGCTTCATCGTACAGCTTCAAGCTCAAGAACGTGTCATTGAAAAAGGGACAAGCTATACGCTTGGAGAGCTTCAGGACAATGGTAAGGAAGAAATATCGAAAACTTCGTTGGTGCCTTGGCTTATCCTTATTATTTTAGTATTACTTGTTTTAGAGTGGGAGGTGCAACGACGTCGTGGATTTACGAATTGATATGCCATTAGTATTGTTGCTTTTACTTCCATTGCTTATGTATTTTGGATGGACCTATTGGCGTGAGCGTCAGCGACTCAAAAAGAGTCATATTGTCGTACTAGGTATTCGTATTGTGGCGATATTCTGCTTAGTCTTTGCGCTTGCTGGACCCTATATTTTATTACCTGTAAAGGAAGAACAAATCGTATATTTAGTTGACCGTTCTGCTTCGATGAATGGTACAGAAGATGAGATGGTTCAGTTTATAGACGAAAGTTTGCAGTCAAAAAAAGATGAACAGCTTGCAGGAATTTATTCTTTTTCATCGACACTACAAACAGAAGCCATTTTATCTAATTCTTTAAAGGAAGTGCCGAAGTTTACAGCCATAAAGGCGACCGATCAAACAAATATTGAACAAACTCTGCAGCTCGCTTCGGGTATAGTAGATCCGAAAAAGGCAACACGACTTGTACTCTTAACTGATGGTAATGAAACAAAAGGAGATGCCCTAGAGTTTGCATCAAAGTTCAAAGGGTCAAATATAAGTGTCGATGTAGTGCCGTTTAATAAATCTGTTACGAACGATGTATCACTTAAAAGTTTTGTAACCCCGCAAGTTTCTTATGTAGGTGAGCAGCAGCAGTTAGTCACTGAAATTAATGCAACTGCGGTGGGGCAAGGTGAGCTATTATTATATGAAAATGATGAGCTTATTCATCGTGAGGCAGTGGAGCTTGCGGAAGGTTCCAATGTATTTACGTATAAACATGCGGCAACTGCAGAAGGACTTGTGAAATATGAGGCAATGGTTCAAGTTGATCAAGATGCGATTTTTGAAAATAATAAATTAACAAGTGTCACGATGGTGCAAAGTGAACCACATTTATTAATTGTCAATGGTTATGACACAGCTTCACCAATCGCTGCAGCACTTGGCAACCAATCAATCGACTATGATGTTGTAGATGCTAAAAGTTTGCCAAATGAACTTTCTAGTTATTTACAATACAATGCCATCATTTTTGATAATGTGCCAGGGCATTTAGTAGGCGAGGCGAAAATGAATGTTATTGAACAAGCGGTAAAAAACTTTGGTGTCGGCTTTACAATGGTCGGTGGTGAAAATAGCTTTGGCTTAGGTGGTTATTTTAAAACGCCAATCGAAACTTTGCTACCCGTGGAAATGGAGATTAAAGGTAAGGAGCAATTACCGTCATTAGGGCTTGTGATTGTGCTTGATCGCTCAGGAAGTATGTCTGGAGCGAAGTTAGAGCTTGCTAAGGAGGCGGCCGCTCGTTCAGTCGAAATGCTACGGGATGAGGATACGCTCGGGTTTATTGCTTTTGATGACCGACCTTGGGAAATTATTGAGACAGGACCACTTGGCAAAAAGGAAGAAGCTGTGGACACGATTTTATCTGTAACGCCAGGTGGTGGTACAGAAATATATGGATCACTTGCTAAAGCCTATGAAAACCTAGCTGATTTAAAGCTGCAACGTAAGCATATTATTCTCTTAACGGATGGTCAGTCACAGTCG
>Ga0213824_1000578_pt1 | contig 26367 bp, 21 predicted proteins | sample MC6MC0906MG_FD_179892 | JGI IMG/M metagenome (GOLD analysis project Ga0213824, IMG submission 179892) | Enriched soil aggregate microbial communities from Iowa State University, Ames, United States - MC6-MC0906-MG | ecosystem: Environmental > Terrestrial > Soil > Unclassified | place: USA: Iowa...
GTCGTCGCTACGCCTGGGTCGTGGCCCTGCGTGCCGTCGAAACCGTGGACTTCATGACTGCGCGTTGGGCACACCTGCCATACGAGCTGCTGGAAACCGTCAGCGGCCGTATCATCAACGAAATCGACGGTATCTCGCGCGTTACCTACGACGTGTCGAGCAAGCCGCCGGCCACCATCGAGTGGGAATAAGCTGAGCCACAAGGGCGCCGCAAGGCGCCCTTGTCGTATCTGGCTACAGGGTGGGCTTGCTGTTCAAGGACGGACGTAGCGCAAACCTTGGCGAACCAGGGCGTTGCGTAACTGCGCCAGGCCATTCAGGTGGCGTCCGCTGATCCATGGCCAGTCGGGCTTTTCGATATGGACGTAGCGCCCATCCTGGTGCACCGGGGTATATTTCAGTTGCCCGTCGCTACTCCGATGCACAAGGGTCAGTTGGCCGTCAAGGTCGCTGAAAGCAAACATGCCCTTGTCCACCAGTGCCGTTTCCAGGTTGCCGTTGCCCGCTGGCTTCTGCGCCATCGCAACCTGTATCCGCAGGTCGCCCTGAACGCGCTCCGTGGTAAGGTCGTGCTTGACAACCGTGCGCCCGGGGTCGACGTCTATGCCGCCCACTTTGCCGATCTCGATATCTTCAAAGCGCAGCCCGACAGCGCCTTGCAGTTCACTCAGCCCGGGCACCCCTTCGAAGGTGTTCGAGTGCGTGCTCCCCACCAGGGCTACCCACTTGCCAGGGCCCCGCACTGCCTGGTCTGAATTTATCGTCAAGTGCGCGAAATAGTTCATCATTTTTTGCCGGATGTGTGGCAATGGCATGCCTTCCCAAGCCTGGCGGTAACTGGCCATGCAATCGATGGGCTGGATGCGGATGCCTTGTTTCTGGGCGGCGATCAGCACTTGCTTGAAGGTGTAGCGGCCTGAACTGTCTGTCCAGTGCCCTTCGTCCAGCGCATTCACATACGCCTTCAGTTCTGTGGGCATCTGGCCTGTGCGGTTGAATACGTCCAGCTCCGCCTGCTGGAAGTCCGTCATGAAGTGCTCCATGTACAAAACGCTGACTTGCTGTTTTTTCAGCAGCACCATGTTATCGATCAGAAAGCGTTTGCTGCCCAGTTGCGAGTGGCCTTCACCGATGACGAGGCCGGGACTGCGCTCATACAGGCTGCGGATGATCTGCTTCGGGCTTGACGCGCGGGGCAGTTCGGGTAGCTCGGGCCGAGGTGGCAACTGTACCGTTTCGAGGAACTGGCTGGCGTCGGTGGCCAGGGCAGTGCGAAGCCTTCTGAACTCGATATAGGATTCATTGGCAGCCGGGTCCGTGCTCACAAAGATGCCGCTCAGTAAACGCTAATCCTCCTTCCCCAGCGCGGCATCTTTCAAACCAGGGCGCATGGCCCGGGGAATGTCGTAGGGGCTGTCGGGCAGTTCAGCCAACGCAGGCCTGGAAACCCTGCCCCAGCGAGCCAGCAGCTTGCGCGGCAACATGCCGCCGCGTAACCCCAGGCGCTCCAACGGTTGCCATCGCCCATCAGCGTCCAGCCGGACAGGGACGTTACGGTGGAAAGAAAACGGGTTCTGAGGGTCCACGACTACCCAGCTGTTCATTTGCTCGACAAAGCGAACCTGGTAGGGCAGTTCGTCAATCAAGGCGTAGAAGTTGCCTCCTTGGCTATAGATACCCTCCCAGCGGCCGCTACCCGGGGTGCCGACAAGTATTTCGTTGGTTTCAAAGGGTGCCAGCAGGGTGCCTTGATCCACAGGCCTGTGCGGCTCGGGGACCCAGGTGTCGATCTCGGCCGCCGTTGCCTGCGCCATATCATTGGCATCATCGGCGGGTTGTGACATGTCGCTGGGTTCGACCGGCTGCGTCGTTTCGATTTCGTCGATCTCGGCAAGGGATTCGTCAGGCACACCTGCCAGCAGGGTCGCGCTGAACAGGGTATTGATGGCGGCCAGCACTGCGCCGGTCACCCCTTCCTGGCGTTCAGCGGTGGTGTGGCCATTGATCGCCTGGTCGATGTTCAGGCCGGTCTCCGCCAGGCCGGCGCCCACTACCGCCAGGGCAATGGGCCAGGACACGGCAGCCATAGGCCCTACGACCTCGCCGAAGGCCCTGAGGTAGCCGATCCACAATTGCTTGCGCAAGTCGGCATTGGAGCGCAGGGCGAACTTCGCATCGTTGGTCATGCGCGAGTGAGCGCAATCACGCAGATGGCTGAATGCATCACCTGACACGGTCCGGTCGAGCTGATTGAGGCAGTGATGGTCGTTGCCACCCCAGTTATAGAACAGCAGGTCGATCATGGCGTTGAGGCCGACGCTGCTGCCTTTCTCGTCGAGCGTGTCGAGCGAGAAATGCCCCATGAAGCGCGCCCGGTTGTCGGCCTGGTTGGTGTTCATCAGAACCCACCAGTAAAGCTCGCTGCGATTGCGGAACAGGTGCAGGGCCTCAAGCTCTCCCGGTGTATAGAGCAGTTGGTAGCCATCGTCCATTTCGACCCGGAGGATGTCGGTGGCCAGATGGCCACCAATATCGAAGGTACAGACGCGGTAGCCAGCGGCGGGCGAGGCGTGTTGTTGCAGTTGCTCAAGGCTCGGTGGCCAGCTGTTTGTCCCGGTCAGGGCGGTGGCGACCCTGCGGGCGCGCCTGGCCAGCTCGCTCTGGCCGGCGTCCACGCACACCTCCAGCACCTTGGCCAGGAAATTGACCTTGGCCAGGGTCCGATAGTCGTCGGCATGCTGCTGCCAGAAATCAGCCAGGCGTTTATGGAATGTGCTGCTGAAGTCGATATTCCAGAAGTCCTGCAGGACATCCCGAGGGGCAAGGGGGATTTCGTTGTGTTCGTTGAATACCTGCTTGTCCGCCCCGTCTTTGTAGAAACCGGTGAGGTAACTGAGCAGGTCGGCATTGTCCTGATCATGGACGTCGAAACGGTGCATGACCAACTGCGGGAGTGTCAGCGATTGAAACGGTGCCTCGTAGTGCTCCCAGCCGCTGAATGTCCGGGGGCTGCTCTCTGCGGTCCTGAAACGGTTGAGATGGACCTGGTCCGGATCCCGTTGTGCCTGGTGGTGCTTGATCAGGATGGACAGAGCAGTGTCGCGGGCCATCTGGCGCATGTCAGGGCAGGCGGCAACCAGGGGCAAGGCCATTTTTCGGAGCTGCTGGAGGGTTTCCTGTTGCTGGTGGGTGATATCCATGGACATTACTCGACGAGGTAAAGGGCCGAGCCTGCATGGAAAGAGCGGGTGGGAAGTGGTAGATATCGCTTTGGACCCCACCATTGGGCGGGCTCCACAGAAGGCACGTCCTGTGACAACACTTCACTTAATCTTTCCCATTTGCAGGTGTATCGTATTCGCCCTTCATTGCCAGCCACTGCTGGCAGGTTGATTGCGCAGAACACGAGGTACCCGCACCGATGTCCTTCACCCGTCGACAAATGCTCAAAGGCCTGACCGGCCTGGTTGTGGTAGGCCTGGGCGCCGGTGGCGCGGTGCGTTACTGGCTGGGCAAGGTCGAGGATGACAATGCCGGGCATGATTACGAGCTGATCGCGGCGCCGCTGGACGTCGAACTGGTGCCGGGCTTCAAGACCGAGGCCTGGGCCTTTGGCCCCTCGGCACCGGGCACCGAGTTGCGGGTGCGCCAGGGCACCTGGCTGCGGGTTCGCTTTATCAACCACCTGCCGGTGGAAACCACCATCCACTGGCATGGCATTCGCCTGCCGCTGGAAATGGACGGCGTGCCCTATGTGTCGCAACTGCCGGTAAAACCGGGCGAATACTTCGACTACAAGTTCCGCGTGCCAGACGCCGGCAGCTACTGGTACCACCCGCATGTCAGCAGTTCCGAAGAGCTGGGGCGCGGCCTGGTCGGCCCGTTGATCGTCGAAGAGCGCGAGCCTACGGGGTTCCAGCATGAGCGCACGTTGAGCCTGAAGAACTGGCATGTGGACGAGCAGGGGGCCTGGCTGCCTTTCAGCATCCCTCGCGAGGCGGCGCGCAACGGCACCGCCGGGCGTTTGATCACCATCAATGGCCAGGCCGACTCGGTGACCGAACTGCCGGCCGGCCAGGTGGTGCGGGTGCGCTTGCTGAACCTGGACAACACCTGGACCTATCGCCTGAACCTCAAGGGCAACTGCGAGGCGAAAATCTACGCCCTCGACGGCAACCCAGTGACCCCGCGCCCTTTGGAGGACGAGTACTGGCTTGGCCCGGGCATGCGCATCTGTCTGGCCATCCGTATTCCCGAAGCGGGTGAGGATATCTCCCTGCGCGACGGTTTCGTGCGCCTGGGGACGCTGCGTTCAGTGCCCAGCAACGACGCGCCGGGTGACTGGCCGCCAGCGCTGCCGCCCAACCCGATCGCCGAGCCGGACCTGGAGCATGCCGAAAAGCTCAACTTCAATTTCGAGTGGGCGGCCAGTGTCTCTGTCACCCCCAACCCGGACAAACCCTCGAGCATGTGGCAGATCAACGGCCAGGCCTGGGATATCACCGACAAGACCTGCGCCGATCGCCCCATCGCCACGTTGAAGAAGGGCAAAAGCTACATCTTCGAGCTCAAGAACATGACCCAGTACCAGCACCCCATCCACCTGCACGGCATGAGCTTCAAGGTGATCGCCTCCAACCGTCACGACATCAAGGAGCCGTGGTTCACCGACACCTACCTGCTGGGCAAGAACGAGCGCGCCCAGGTAGCGCTGGTGGCGGATAACCCGGGTACCTGGATGTTCCACTGCCACGTCATCGACCACATGGAAACCGGCCTGATGGCCGCGATCGCGGTGGTCTGATGCGTCCACAGATCATCGATCGCAGCCGTGATCAGGAATTCATGCACCTGGCCCTGGCGCTGGCGGCCGAGGGCGCGGCCCTGGGCGAAGTGCCGGTGGGGGCGGTGCTGGTGCAGCATGGGCAGGTGATCGGCCAGGGGTTCAACCGGCCGATCATCGACAGCGACCCCAGTGCGCATGCCGAGATGGTGGCGATCAGGGCTGCAGCCAGGTCGGCCAGCAACTACCGGCTGCCCGGCAGCACCCTGTATGTGACCCTGGAGCCGTGCAGCATGTGTGCGGGGCTGATTGTGCATTCGCGGGTGATGCGCGTGGTGTTTGGTGCGCTCGAGCCCAAGGCAGGCATTGTGCAGAGCCAGGGGCAGTTCTTCGGCCAGGGGTTCCTCAACCACAGGGTGATGGTGGAGGGCGGGGTGTTGGCGCAGGAGTGCGGGCAGATCCTCAGCGACTTCTTCAAGGCCCGCCGGGCCAAGACCTAGCGCTCCAGAGAGGCGCGGTTCCTGTAGGAGCAGCCTTGTGCTGCGAAGAGGCCCGCATGGCAATAGATTCTTTGTGGCTATACCGGCCTCTTCGCAGCGCAAGGCTGCTCCTACAGGAAATCCATTGGCCTGAGGGCGATGGTGCCTACATCGGCGGCGACTGATCCGCCGGCTTGTCCTTGTTCACTCCAGGCACGTGCAGGTTGCCCTCGGCCACCTGGCCTTCGAGCTGCGGCTGGGTCACCCAGGTAAGGATGTCGTAGTAACGGCGGATGTTGGCCACGAAGTGCACCGGCTCGCCGCCACGGGCATAACCGTATTTGGTCTGCCGATACCACTGCTTCTGCGACAGGCGCGGCAGCATCTTCTTCACGTCCAGCCACTTGTTCGGGTTGAGCTTTTCGCGCTTGGCCAAGGTACGGGCGTCTTCCAGGTGGCCACTGCCGACGTTGTAGGCCGCCAGGGCGAACCAGGTGCGGTCCGGCTCCTGGATGCTGTCATCCAGCTCGGCCTTGATCTTCATGAAGTACTTGGCACCACCCTGGATGCTCTGCTTCGGGTCCAGCCGGTTGGACACACCCATGGCCTGGGCGGTGCGCTGGGTCAGCATCATCAGGCCGCGAACACCGGTCTTGGAGGTGACTTCCGGCTGCCACATCGATTCCTGGTAGCCGATGGCGGCCAGCAGGCGCCAGTCCACCTGCTCGACCTTGGCGTAGCTCTTGAAGTGTTTTTCGTACTTGGGCAGGCGCTGTTGCAGGTGCTGGGCGAAGGTGTAGGCACCCACATAACCCAATACGTCGACATGGCCGTAATAACGGTCTTTCAGGCGTTGCAGGGTGCCGTTCTTCTGCGCCTTGTCGAGAAATTCGTTGATTTCGTTGAGCAGGCTGTTGTCTTCGCCCGCTGCCACTGCCCAGCGCTGGTCGCGGGTGTCGCCCACGTCGAAGGCCACGCGTACGTTAGGGAAGTACACCTGGTTCATCGCCAGTTCGTTGGAGTCGACCAGGGTCAGGTCGATCTGGCCTTCGTCGACCATGCGCAACAGGTCGACCACCTCCACGGCATCCGACTCTTCATAGTCCAGGCCAGGGTTCTGCTTTTTCAGCTCGGCCAGCAGGTCGGCATGGCTGCTGCCTTTGAGCACCATGATTTTCTTGCCGACCAGGCCCTTGGCGTTGGTCGGGCGGGGGCGGCCGTTGCGGTAGATGACCTGCGGGGTGACTTCCAGGTACGGGTGCGAGAATTTGGCCTGGGCCGCGCGCCGCTCGCTGCTGACCAGGCCGGCGGCTGCCAGCACCGGGCCGGAGGGTTTGCCGAGGTCGTCGAACAGCTCATCGAGGTTGTCGGCAGTCTCGATCTCCAGCTTCACTCCGAGATCGTCGGCGAAATGCTTGACCAGCTCGTACTCGAAACCGGTTTCGCCGTTGCGATCCTGAAAGTAGGTGGCCGGGCTGTTGCGGGTGATCACGCGCAGCACGCCATCCTCCTTCACGCGCTCGAGGGTGCTGGGTTTTTCAACGCAGGCACCGAGCAGCAGAAAGAGTCCGGTTGCGAAAAGCCATTTGGCGCAACGCTGGCGCAAAGCAGTGTGGGCGAACATAGGTTGCAGTATACGCAAAGGACCGGTTCAACCATATCTCGACAACGGTTAGCTTGTCTGGTAGCGCTTGATGTGCTCTGTGGCTTGACTTTAGAGGTTCAGCGTCCGGGAGATCGAGCGCCGCCCGCGCGGCGCATCGCGAGCTATGCTCGCTCCTACGCTTGTTTCGGGCCAGTGTCCCTGTGGCAGACGCGCGCGACCGCCTTGTTCGTACTGCGCGATATCGAGTCATGCACCCAAGCGTTCGCGCGCCATTACCGCAGAAATAACTGGCCCGAAACGAACGTAGGAGCGAGCGTAGCTCGCGATGCGCCGCGCGGGCGGCGCTCGATCTCCCCGGCGACGAACATCTTGAGGCGAGCGTCCCAGATTCTGACCCGAAAGTCCGGTTACGCCGCCCGGCAGCCGTGGCTTAGAGCGGGTGCCGAAAGCCATCGAATTAGGCTAGAATGCACGGCCTCTAAGCACACCCCTTCCTGAGGCTGTCCCGACGATGTTGATCCTGCGCGGCGCTCCTGCCCTTTCTGCCTTTCGCCACGGTAAATTACTCGAGCAACTGAGCCAGAAAGTCCCCGCTGTTACTGGTTTGTATGCCGAATTCGCCCACTTCGCCGATGTCGATGGCGAGCTGACCGCCGACCAGCAGCAGGTGCTGGGCCGTCTGCTCAAGTACGGCCCGAGCGTGCCGGTACAGGAGCCGACCGGCCGCCTGTTCCTGGTCGTGCCGCGGTTGGGCACCATTTCGCCGTGGGCCAGCAAGGCCAGCGACATCGCCCACAACTGCGGCCTGCAGTCGATTCAGCGCCTGGAGCGCGGTATCGCCTACTACGTTGCCGGCACCCTGAGCGACGCTGATGCCGCACTGATTGCCGCCGAATTGCACGACCGCATGACCCAGCGTGTGCTGGCCCAGCTGGAGCAGGCATCCGACCTGTTCAGCCACGCCCAGCCCAAGCCGATGACCTCGGTGGATATCCTGGGCGGTGGCCGTGAGGCCCTGGCCCAGGCCAACATCGACCTGGGCCTGGCCCTGGCCGAAGACGAGATCGACTACCTGGTCGCCGCCTTCCAGGGGCTCAAGCGCAACCCGAACGACATCGAACTGATGATGTTCGCCCAGGCCAACTCCGAGCACTGCCGCCACAAGATCTTCAACGCCAGTTGGGACATCGACGGCCAGGCTCAGGAAAAAAGCCTGTTCGGCATGATCAAGAACACCTACCAGATGCACAGCGAAGGCGTGCTGTCTGCGTACAAGGACAACGCCTCGGTCATCGTCGGTAACGTGGCCGGCCGCTTCTTCCCGAACCCTGAGACCCGCCAGTACGGCGCGGTGCAGGAGCCGGTGCACATCCTGATGAAGGTGGAAACCCACAACCACCCGACCGCCATCGCCCCGTTCTCCGGCGCCTCCACCGGCTCTGGTGGCGAAATTCGCGACGAAGGTGCTACTGGCCGTGGCGCCAAGCCCAAGGCGGGCCTGACCGGCTTCACCGTGTCCAACCTGCGCATTCCGGGCTTCGAACAGCCTTGGGAGCAGGCCTACGGCAAGCCTGAGCGTATCGTCGACGCCCTCGACATCATGATCGAAGGCCCTCTGGGTGGCGCAGCGTTCAACAACGAATTCGGTCGCCCCGCCCTGACCGGTTACTTCCGTACCTTCGAGCAGTCGATCAACACTCCGCACGGCGAAGAAGTGCGCGGCTACCACAAGCCGATCATGCTGGCCGGTGGCATGGGCAACATCCGTGAAGACCACGTGCAAAAGGGCGAGATCACCGTCGGCGCCAAGCTGATCGTGCTCGGTGGCCCGGCCATGCTGATCGGCCTGGGCGGCGGCGCCGCTTCGTCGGTGGCGACCGGTGCCAGTTCGGCTGACCTGGACTTTGCCTCGGTACAGCGCGAAAACCCGGAAATGGAGCGCCGTTGCCAGGAGGTCATCGACCGCTGCTGGCAGCTGGGCGACAACAACCCGATCGCCTTCATCCACGACGTGGGCGCCGGCGGTATCTCCAACGCCTTCCCCGAGCTGGTCAACGACGGTGGCCGTGGTGGCCGCTTCGAGCTGCGTAACGTGCCCAATGACGAGCCGGGCATGGCCCCGCACGAAATCTGGAGCAACGAATCGCAAGAGCGTTACGTGCTGGCCGTCAGCGCGGTCGACTTCGAGCGTTTCCAGGCCATCTGCGAGCGTGAGCGTTGCCCGTTTGCCGTGGTCGGTGAAGCAACCGAAGAACCGCACCTGACCGTAAGCGACAGCCACTTCGGCAACACGCCTGTGGACATGCCGCTGGACGTGCTGCTGGGCAAGCCGCCGCGCATGCACCGTTCGGTTACCCGCGAAGCCGAGCTGGGCGATGACTTCGACCCGAGCGAGCTGGACCTGGACAACGCCGTGCAGCGCGTGTTGAACCACCCGGCCGTGGCCAGCAAGAGCTTCCTGATCACCATCGGCGACCGCACCATCACCGGCCTGGTTGCCCGCGACCAGATGGTCGGCCCGTGGCAGGTACCGGTAGCCGACTGCGCCGTCACCGCCACCAGCTTCGACGTCTACACCGGTGAAGCCATGGCCATGGGCGAGCGCACCCCGCTGGCGCTGCTGGATGCCCCGGCGTCCGGGCGCATGGCGATCGGCGAAACCCTGACCAACCTGGCGGCTTCGCGCATCGACAAGCTGTCCGACATCAAACTGTCGGCCAACTGGATGTCCGCCGCTGGTCACCCGGGTGAAGACGCCCGCCTGTACGACACCGTCAAGGCTGTCGGCATGGAGCTGTGCCCGGAGCTGGGCATTACCATTCCGGTCGGCAAAGACTCGATGTCGATGAAGACCAAGTGGAGCGATGAGGGTGGCGAGAAGAGCGTCACCTCACCAATGTCGCTGATCATCACCGGCTTTGCCCCGGTCACCGACATCCGCAAGACCCTCACCCCTGAACTGCGCATGGACAAGGGCGAGACCGACCTGATCCTGATCGACCTGGGCCGTGGCAAAAACCGCATGGGCGCCTCGATCTTGGCGCAGACCTACGGCAAGATCGCTGCCCAGGCACCCGACGTCGACGACGCCGAAGACCTCAAGGCCTTCTTCGCCGTGATCCAGGGCCTGAACGCCGACGGCCACCTGCTGGCCTACCACGACCGCTCCGACGGCGGCCTGGTCACCACCGTCCTGGAAATGGCCTTCGCCGGCCACTGCGGCCTCGACCTGCAACTCGACCCACTGACTGACAACCGCAAGGACGTGCCGGCCATCCTCTTCAACGAAGAGCTGGGTGCGGTCATCCAGGTTCGCCAGGATGCCACCCCGGACGTACTGGCACAGTTCAGCGCCGCTGGCCTGGGCGAAGAGTGCGTCGCGGTGATCGGCAAGCCGGTCAACAACGCTGAAGTGTCCATCAGCCTGAACGGCGAAGTGCTGTTCGACGATGACCGCCGCATGCTGCAGCGTCAGTGGGCCGAGACCAGCTACCAGATCCAGCGCCTGCGCGACAACGCTGACTGCGCCGACCAGGAATTCGACCTGCTGCTCGAGGAAGACAACCCGGGCCTGTCGGTCAAGCTGGGCTTCGACGTCAACGACGACATCGCCGCGCCGTACATCAAGAAGGGTGTGCGTCCGCAAGTGGCCATCCTGCGTGAGCAGGGCGTCAATGGCCAGGTGGAGATGGCAGCTGCCTTCGACCGTGCCGGCTTCGCCGCCATCGACGTGCACATGAGCGACATCCTCGCTGGCCGTGTCGACTTCGAGGCCTTCAAGGGCCTGGTCGCCTGCGGCGGCTTCTCCTACGGTGACGTGCTGGGTGCCGGTGAAGGCTGGGCCAAGTCGGCGCTGTTCAACGCCCGTGCCCGTGACGCCTTCCAGGCCTTCTTCGAGCGTACCGACAGCTTCGCCCTGGGCGTGTGCAACGGTTGCCAGATGATGTCCAACCTGCACGAGCTGATCCCGGGCACCGAGTACTGGCCGCACTTCGTGCGTAACCGCTCGGAGCAGTTCGAGGCTCGCGTGGCCATGGTCGAGGTGCAGAAGTCCAACTCGATCTTCCTGCAGGGCATGGCCGGTTCGCGCATGCCAATCGCCATCGCCCACGGTGAAGGCCATGCCGAGTTCGCCAACGAAGCGGCACTGCTGGAAGCCGACCTGTCCGGTTGTGTGGCCCTGCGCTACGTCGACAACCACGGCAAGGTCACCGAAGCCTACCCGGCCAACCCGAACGGCTCGCCACGTGGTATCACCGGCCTGACCAGCCGCGACGGCCGCGTGACCATCATGATGCCGCACCCGGAGCGCGTGTTCCGCGCCGTGCAGAACTCCTGGCGCCCGGATGAGTGGCAGGAAGATGCCGCGCTGATGCGTATGTTCCGCAACGCGCGGGTGTGGGTGAACTAAGGCGTGTACAAGCTCGCCTTCTTCGTCCCCGCCAGCCACGTCGAAGTGGTCAAGGCCGCCGTGTTCGCTGCGGGTGGCGGGCGCATCGGTGACTATGACCACTGCGCCTGGCAAACCCTGGGCCAAGGCCAGTTCCGCCCGTTGGACGGCAGCCAGCCGTTCCTCGGGCAAACAGGCCAGGTCGAGGTGGTGGAGGAGTGGAAGGTGGAGCTGGTGGTGGCTGACAACCTGATTGCCCAGGCCGTCGCTGCGCTCAGGCAAAGCCACCCGTACGAGACGCCAGCCTATGAGGTCTGGCGGCTCGCCGAGTTCTAGACCGCATCAAGGCCATCGCCGGCAAGCCAGCTCCCACAGGGATATCAGCATTTTCGGATCCTGTGATATCCCTGTGGGAGCTGGCTTGCCGGCGATAGGGCCCTGTCAGCCAGCGACAATCTCCTTGCTTTGCTCAGGCTGCTTCAACATTCCACAAGCCAGTAACCCCACCTCGAACAGCACCCACATCGGCACCGCCAGCATCGTCTGCGAAAACACATCCGGTGGCGTCAGGATCATCCCCACCACAAAGCATCCGACGATCACATAGGGCCTGCTGCGCCGTAACGTAGCCACATCCGCCAACCCCACCCAGACCACGATGAACGTCGCCACCGGGATCTCGAACGCCAGCCCGAACGCCAGAAACAGCGCCAGGATAAAGTCCAGGTACTGGCTGATATCGGTCATCATCGCCACGCCGTCCGGCGTTACGCTGGTAAAAAAGCCGAACATCATCGGGAACACCAGAAAGAACGCGAACGCCATGCCGGCATAGAACAGCACGATGCTCGACACCAGCAGCGGCAAGGCAATGCGCCGCTCTCGGCGGTACAGCCCCGGCGCCAGAAAACCCCAGGCCTGGTGCAGCAGTAGCGGCATGGCCACGAACAGCGCGCACATTGCGGTCAGCTTGAAGGGTGTCAAGAACGGCGAGGTGACGCTGGTGGCGATCATGCTCGCGCCTTCCGGCAAAAAGCGCCGCAGCGGTTCGGATATGAGCGTGTACAGCGTCTGGGCGAAGGGGAAGAGGCCGGCGAACACCAACGCCACCAGTGCCAGGCAACGCACCAGGCGTTTGCGCAGGTCCCGCAGGTGTTCGGTCAGCGGCATGCTGGCCGCCGGGTCCATGGTAAGACTCATAAGGCGTGTTCCTTGGGGGCGGCGACCGTGGCGGCATCATTGGCCGGCGCCGTGTTCAGGCTGATGCCTTGGCGGATTTCCTGTTCCAGGCGCTGCAACGGTGCGCTGTCGAGGTTTGGCAACTCGATTTCGCGCTCTACCTGCGTGCGCAAGGCGTGCATGGCCCGGCGCGCCTGGCCCAGGCCGCGGCCGAGGGTGCGCGCTGCCACCGGCAGGCGCTCCGGGCCCAGCACCAGCAGCGCGACGACGCCAACCAGCAGCAGCTCGCTGAAGCCTACCTCGAACATCAGGCCTGACGGTCCGCGTGAGGCTGCTGCGTGGCCTGGCCGGTCAGCGGGGGCTGTTGCTGAACCTGCGCCTGGCCAGGTGCGTTGGCGTCAGCGTCGCCGCCCATGGACTTGCGAAAACCCTGGATCGCCTCGCCCACATCGCTGCCCAGGCCCTTGAGGCGCTTGGTACCAAACAGCAGAAATACGATCAGCAGAACGATCACCAGTTGCCAGATTCCAATGCCACCCATTGCGACCACTCCTGTAAGGTCATGAAAAGGAAGGGCAATCCTGCCTCGTGAAGATGACGTGCGCATGACGATGGGGCATTGCCATCTACCTGCAACACGGCGCGTGTTGACTGGCGTCTTTATGCTGCGAGCGAGGCACGCACGGATGGGTGGCAGGCAACAGCAGGGTGCGGCCCTGCTGATGGTAATGGTGGTGCTGGCAATGCTGGCAGCGGGCATGGCCTGGTTGGTGGAAGATGGCCGGCGCCAGGTGGATGAAGTGCGCCTGCTGCACCAGCGGATACAGGTGCGGGCCATGGAGCAGGCCGGGCTGGCCTATGCCGAGCAGGCCCTGCGCGACCCCGCCTGGCGGCTTAGCCCGCTGTTCTGGCAGGCCTTGCGTGGGCAGCCACTGAACTACGACTTTGGCGCCGGTCAGGCGCAGCTGCGGGTGCGCGACCAGCACACCTGCTTCAACGTCAATGCGCTGCTGGGTGCCGATGGCGAGCGCGCCGAGCACCAGTTGCGTTACCTGCTGGGCGACGACATGGCCGCCGAACGCCTGGTCGATGCGCTGGCTGACTGGCTCGACGCCGACAGCGATACCCGCCTGCAGGGCGCCGAAAGTGCGCAGTACCTGCGCCAGCAACCGCCGCGCCTGGCGGCCAACCAGCCGATGCTCGACACCAGTGAGCTGAACCTGTTGCTGGAGCCGGACGCCGCCCGCCAGGCACGTTACCCGATGCTGTGTGCCTTGCCCCAGGTCACCGGCTGGCGCTTGAACGCCAATGCGCTCGGGCTGGAGCACCTTCCGTTGCTGGAAGCGCTGTACGAAGGGCGCTATTCGCGGTCCTTGCTCAGCCGCATCATCAGCGGGCGGCCGGCGTCGGGGTACGTGGATGCGGCCGCGTTGCGCCAGGCGCTGGGGGCGGTGGATGACGAAACGTTTGAACGGCTGAGTGAGGGCTTGCTGCTCAACAGTGGGTACTTTCTGCTGCAGCTGTCGTTCGAAGAAGAGGGGCGGGTGATGCGCAGCGAATTCCAGGTGGAGGCGCTGGGGGTGGTGCAATGGCATGCCCGGGTGCCGGCGCAGCAAGTGCGGGTGCGGAGCCGCGAGCCGATGGCCTGGTAAGGCTTGAGATGGTCGGGGCTGCTGTGCAGCCCTTTCGCGGCACAAGGCCGCTCCTACAGTGGTACGCGATCCCTTGTAGGAGCGGCCTTGTGCCGCGAATGGGCCGCAAAGCGGCCCCTGTACGCTGAACGATCAGGCAGTCCCGATCTCGCCGCCATCATTGCGCTGAATCACTACCGTCGAAGCCCGCGGCCGAACGGTGGCACCCGCCGGGGTCGCATCGGTGGCCGTGTCGGTATACGGCCAGTTCCCTGGGTGCTGAATGTTGACGAACAAGGTCTTGTTGTCCGGGGTAAAGGCAATCCCGGTCACTTCGCACTCATTCGGCCCAACGAAGAAGCGGCGCAGGTCCACCTGGTTCTGTGCGTTCACCGGCACCTGCTTGCCGGTGGCGTCCACCAGGTCGGTGGGGATCACCGCCAGCAACTGGTCGTTGGTGTAATCGGTGAGGGTGCTCTCGCCGTTGTCGGTCTCGAACCACAACACGCCACGGCTATCGAAACTCATGCCGTCAGGGCTGGCGAACTGGTTCAGTTCGGTCAGGCCCGAGCGGTTGATGTCGGCAGTACCGGCCGCGTTGGCGCCGAACACGAAGATGTCCCAGGTAAAGCTCAACTGGTCGTCACTGTCATGCCAGCGAATGATGTGGCCGTGGCGGTTAGGGCCGCGCGGGTTGGCCGCATCGACCTTTTCCGGGGTGCGTGCGCTGTTGTTGGTCAGGGTCAGGTACACATCGCCGTTCAGCGGGTTGACCGTGGTCCATTCCGGGCGGTCCATCGGCGTTGCGCCCACGGCATCGCCGGCACCACGGGTGTTGAGGATGATGCCGGGCAGGTCGCCATACAGCGCACCCAGGGTGCTGCCGCCCGTGGTGGCAGTGGCCACGTCCAGCAGCAGCCATACGCCAGTGCCGTCGGCATTGAAGCGCGCCACGTAGAGCTTGCCCTGGTCCAGGTACTTGGCGCCGGTGGCCAGGCGGTCGGCCGGATTGGCGTCGGCGGCGTCCCACACGGCGGTGGACACCCACTTGTACAGGTACTCGTTGTTCGAGTCGTCACCCATGTACCACACCAGCGGCTTGCCGGCGACTGGCAGGCCTGGGGCGCAACCCTCGTGGCGGAAACGGCCCAGCGCGGTGCGCTTGGTGGCCAAGGTGCTGCTGTTGTACGGGTCGATCTCGACGATGTAGCCGTAGGTGCTGGCTTCGTTGCGGTAGTCGTCGGTGGCGCTGGCACCCTTGACGGTCACGTCGAAACGGGCGAATTCATCGGCCACCTCGGTGCTGTCGCCGGCAGCGGTTTCCCACTTGTACTGGCCACTGGAGGTGCCCACGCCAATGCGGCGCTGGTCTTCAGGGCGGGTACCCTTGTTGACGAAGATGCCCGGCCAGTTCTCTTCACAAGTCAGGTAGGTGCCCCACGGGGTGTAACCGTTGCCGCAGTTGTTGTTGGTACCGCGGCAGTGGGTACCAGCGGTGGAGTACTTGGTCTTGACGTGGTCGGTGCCGCGCAGCGGGCCGGTGATTTCCATGCGCGAAGCCGTGGTGAAGCGGCGGTTCAGCGGGTCGTTGTCGACCACCTGCCAGCGGCCGCTGACTTTCTGCAGGCGCACCACGCCAGCCCCATGGGCGTTGATTTCCTTGCGCACCTCCTCGACCGGGCGCTTGCCGTTGGCATCGGTGGTCGGGCCGGCCGGGTGCAGAGCGGCGGCGTCGATGTACTCGAAGTTGATCGCCAGCAGGCCGTCTTCCGAGCTGCCGTTGATGGGGAAGAAATGCATGCCGTCATGGTGCATGCCCATGGCGTTGGCCTGGTCGGTCGAGGTGTTGCTGCCGTCGGGCTTCCACGGGTTGGCGTTGCTGTTCAGCGGCGTGCCCCAGGGCGCCAGCACGTAGGCGCTGTAGCCGGCGGCAACCACACAGGCGTCGGTGCGCGAGCCCGGGATGGACTGGAAGCCCAGTGCCAGTTTCGGCACTTCCGGCTCGGTGACAGGCGGCTCGGTCACCGGTGGCTCGGTGACCGGATCATCGTGATCGGAACCACCACCGTCGAAGCAGCCTGTCAGGCCGGTACCGGCGATCATGGCGATGGCGGCGCCCAGGCTGCCGCGCATCACGCTGCGGCGGCTCAGGTAGGCGTCCATGACGTTGGCCATCGGCATATTGCCGCTTTGGTTCCGGTCCAGGTTGTCGCCGGTATCTCGACTCATCAGGGTGTCCTTGTAGTGGCTGAGTTAGAGGAACCCGCGACTTTAGGGGGGAAATATGATGATTGATTGGCAGAAATGTTAAGGGGTTTTTAAAACGACCCGCTCTTACAGGGGCTTCTGACAGATCAATTTGGAATGGCTGTCGGATTTCTGCCATCAAACTGTAATGCCAACGCCGCAACATCCGGAGCCCGGAATGAATGTGGAAAAGGATGGCAGGTGCGATGGCGAGCAGTGTGCACAGGCGCGAAGTGATCGGCTGGATGGGTGTCGGGGCATTGGCACCGCTGCTCGGCGCCTGTTCCGCCTTCCCTGGGCAGCAGGGCAGCAACGCCCGGCTGGACCTGCTGTACGTGGCCGATACCCTCGATGCCCGCCAACCCGGGCAGGCCGTGGTGCCGGCGACCCGCCTGGGGCCTGTCAGCCACCTGGGCCGCGCGCCGTGGATGACCGGCAGCAGTGCCAGCCTGGCCTACCCGCAACTGGCGGCGCTGCTGGATGCCAGCCAGGCAACAGCAGCCCAGCTCGGCGGCTACGCGGTGCTGGCGGCCCTGCTGGAGCAACTGCGCGGCGAGGCCGGCGCAGGCAACAGCCTGACCCTGGAGAATGGCCAGGGCTGGAACGGCAGTGGCCTGGCCTACCTGACCCAGGGCGAAAGCGGGGTGCAGGGCAGCCAACTACTGGGCATCGAAGCGCGGGTCAGCAGTGACGAGCGTGTGCTGTGGCCACAACGCAGCGCCGGGCTTTATCGCCAGGCGGCTGCAGTCACCCTTGGTGCCGGTCTGGCGGACGGGCAACGCCAGGCCCTGGGGCTGGAGGCCTTGCACGTCTTCGAGCGCGGCGGCGCCAGGGTTGCCGTGGTTGGTGTGACCGACCCCTATGCGCAGGACCAGAAGGCCTCCCTCAAACAGTGGTACCAGTCACTTCAGCCGGTCTTCGAGCAGGCCCGGCGCGAGGCCGACCTGGTGGTGGCCATGGCCGATGTCGGCACCGGCCCCGGCCTTTGGCTGGCCGAGCGGTTGCCACAAATCGATGTGCTGTTGTGCGCCCGTGGCCAGGACCTGTGGCCGGCGCCCGTCGAGGTAACCCAGGCCAGTGGTCGCCGTGTACCGGTGTTGTTCGCCGGTTGTCGGGGCAGCGGTGCCTTCCGCTTGCGCTGCCAGCGCGTGGCCGGGCTGTGGCAGTTCGATGGGCGTTTCTTCCCGGCGTTCGAACAACAACTGGCGCCTGCCGCGCAGCTGCGTGTCGGGCCATTGCAGGCAGAACTGCGCCAGCAACGTGCCGGCCATGCGGCGTGGCTCGATCAACCGCTGGCCCGCGCGCCACAGGCCTTGTGGCGCCGCGATACGCGTGGCGGCAGTTGGGACCGTCTGCTGCATCAGGCCTTGGCCGATGGCAGCAGCATGCCCGTGCTGTTGCCAGGCCTGCGTTACGACTACCCACTGCCCGCCGGTGCGTCGATCACACGCGAACACCTGATCAGCCTCACCGGTGGCTACCCGGCACCGGTGGTCGAAGCGCCGGCACGGCAGGTGGAGCAAGTGCTGGAGAACGCTGCAGAGCAGCTGTTCGGCGACCCGCTGCTGCTGGACAACAGCCAGGATCTGCCACGCTGGCAGGGCCAGGCCTGGCGGGTCAGTTATAGCCCGCAAGGCAAGCGCATCACTGGGCTGGAGCCGGTGCAGGGCCTGTGCCGCACCTTCGGCCTGCAGTTTCAAAGCCAGGCTGGCGAACCCCTGTGGCAACGGGTCGAAGCCTGGCTTGCCCAGCAGCGTGGCGACTGGCAATTGGCGCCGCTGCAACTGCCCGAAGTGCGTTACGTGCAGGGGCACCCGGGCTGGCACCCACGGCAGTTGGCCTCGTGATACGCGCCTCGCGCCTTTTCACCGGCGCTGGCCTGACCCTGGCGGGTTGGCTGGCCGCCCAGTGCGTGCTGCAACTCAGCCGCCAGCCGCAACCGGCCATGGTGCCGGCGGCTGTCGCCAGCCCGCTGCCGGGGCTGATGGTCGGCCACTGGCAAGCGCCCGTTGACGACGGCGCCATCGCCATTACCCGCCTGCCATTGCACTACCTCGGCGGCCTCAGGGCGCAGCCGCTGTCTTCCAGTGTGGTGGTGCTGCGCTACGGTGAGCAGGTGCGCACCCTGGCCCGCGGTCAGCGCCTGGCGCCGGGGATCGTGCTGCAGGACATCGACACCGATGGCCTGATTTTCAACAACCAGGGGCGGCGTGAACGCCTGCCCTGGCCGCCACGCCCCGCCGTGACCGGCTTCAAGCGGCAAGGATGAACGATGCCTGTTAGATACTGCGTGGCCGCCGTGCTGAGCCTGGCCCTGGCCACAGGCCTGCCAGAGGCCCGCGCCGAAGAGCCGGTGTTCGATGAAAACGGCACGCCGATGTACGAGGTGAACTTCGTCGACACCGAACTGGGCGAGTTCATCGACAGCGTGTCGCGCATCACCGGCACTACCTTTATCGTCGACCCGCGGGTCAAGGGCAAGGTCACCGTGCGCACCGTCGACCTGCACGACGCCGATGCCATCTACGACATCTTCCTGGCGCAGTTGCGTGCCCAGGGCTACGCCACCGTCGACCTGCCCAACGGCAGCGTGAAGATCGTCCCCGACCAGGCCGCGCGCCTGGAACCGGTGCCGGTGGAGCCGGGTGGGCAGCAGGGCGAAGGCAGTGACAGCGTGGCGACGCGGGTATTCAACGTGCGCAACGCCGCCAGCGAGCAGGTGCTGGGTATCCTCAAGCCGCTGATCGACCCACGGGTCGGGGTTATCACACCGTACCCGGCGGCGCACCAGTTGGTGGTGACCGACTGGCGCAGCAACCTGGACCGTATCGCCAGCCTGCTGCGCCAGCTCGACCGCCCCCAGGAAGCGCCCGGCAGCGGCAGTACCCAGGTCATCTACCTGCGGCACGCCAATGCAGGTGAAGTGGTCAAGGTGCTGCGCGGGCTTGGTCAGGACGGCATGGCGCCAGCTGAAGGCGCAGGCGAAGGGGAGGGCAAGGACAAGCCGGTGATGGCCGCCGCCGGTGGCCCGGGCATTCGCCTGGAGTACGAAGAAGGCACCAACGCCGTGGTCATGGTCGGCACCGACAGCGAGCTGGCCGCCTACCGCAGCATCGTCGAACAGCTGGACATCCGCCGTGCCCAGGTGGTGGTGGAGGCCATCATCGCCGAGGTGTCCGACAGCAGCGCCCAGGAGCTGGGGGTGCAATGGCTGTTTGCCGACGAAAAATTCGGCGCCGGCATCGTCAACTTCGGCAGCAACGGGGTGAATATCGCCAATATTGCCGGGGCTGCTGCCGGTGGCGACAACGAGGCGCTTGGCGACCTGTTGTCCGCGACTGCCGGCGCCACGGCGGGCATCGGCCATTTCGGCGGCGGGTTCAACTTTGCCATGCTGGTCAATGCGCTGAAGGGCAAGAGCGGCTTCAACCTGCTGTCCACGCCTACCCTGTTGACCCTGGACAATGCCGAAGCGTCGATCCTGGTCGGCCAGGAAGTGCCCTTCGTTACCGGCTCGGTCACGCAGAACAACGCCAACCCGTACCAGACCATCGAGCGCAAAGAGGTCGGTGTAAAACTGCGCATCAAGCCGCAGATCAACATCGACAACAGCGTGCGCCTGGACATTGTCCAGGAAGTGTCGTCGATCGCCGAGTCCAGCGCGGCCAGCGACGTGATCACCAACAAGCGCGAGATCAAGACCAAGGTCATGGTCGAAGACAATGGCCTGGTCATTCTCGGCGGCCTGATCAGCGACGAGTTGAGCACCAGCAACCAGCGCGTGCCGCTGCTCGGTGACATCCCATACCTGGGCCGGCTGTTCCGCTCCGATGCCAGCAAGAACACCAAGCAGAACCTGATGGTGTTCATCCGCCCGCGCATTCTGCGGGACGGGCCGAGCCTGGCCGGGCTCAGCGAAGAAAAGTACCGCACCTTGCAGCAGACCACGCCGCTGCAACTGCCTGACCTTGCAGAGGGCACGCCGCTGTTGCAGGTATTCCCCGCCAGCCGCGCGCGCCTCGAAGGCGGTGCATGGTGATGCTGCCCTATCGCCAGGCACGGCAGAGCGGGGTGGCCATGACCACCACGGAGCACGGCTGGCAGCTATGGCTGCGGCCCGACGCCGACAGCGCCCAGGTGCAGGAGCTGCTGCGGGTACATGGCCAGCCCTGCAGGCTCGAATACCTGGAACCTGCCGTGTTCGACGAGCGCCTCGGCCAGCTGTACCAGGCTGGCGATGGTGCCACTGAAGCGCTGATCGAAGGCATTGGCGACCAGGTCGACCTGGACAGCCTGATGAGCGAGATGCCGCAGATCGAAGACCTGCTGGAAAGCGATGACGAAGCCCCGGTGATCCGCCTGATCAACGGCCTGTTCGGCCAGGCCCTGCGCCTTCGCGCCTCGGATATCCACATTGAAACCTTCGAGCAAAGCCTGGTGGTGCGCCTGCGGGTGGATGGCCACTTGCGCGAAGTGTTGCGCCCGCCGCGGGCGCTGTCGGCCATGCTGGTGTCGCGGATCAAGGTCATGGCCCGCCTGGATATCGCCGAGAAGCGCCAGCCCCAGGACGGCCGTATTACCCTGCGTGCGGCAGGGCGTGAGGTGGATGTGCGGGTTTCGACCCTGCCCGGCATTCATGGCGAGCGTGTGGTCATGCGTGTGCTCGACAAGCAGGCCAGCTTGCTGGCGCTGGGCAACCTGGGCATGCCGCCAGCGGTGTTGCAGGGCCTGCGCAGTTGCCTGGCGCGGCCCAACGGTATCGTGCTGTCCACCGGCCCGACCGGTTCGGGCAAGACCACCACCCTGTACGCCAGCCTCAACAGCCTCAACGATGGCAGCCGCAACATCCTCACCGTCGAGGACCCGGTGGAGTACGCCATCGCCGGCATTGGCCAGACCGCCATCAACCCGCGTGCAGGGCTGACCTTCGCCAGTGGCCTGCGCGCCATCCTGCGTCAGGACCCGGACGTGATCATGCTCGGTGAAATCCGTGACCAGGAAACCGCGCAGATCGCCGTGCAGGCCAGCCTGACCGGGCACCTGGTGCTGTCCACCCTGCACACCAACAGTGCCGTGGGTGCGGTGACCCGCTTGCGCGACATGGGCGTCGAGCCGTTCCTGATCGCCTCGTGCCTGCGCGGTGTGCTGGCCCAGCGCCTGGTGCGACGCTTGTGCAGTTGCGCCGTGGCGCAGCCGCTGCAACGTGCCGAGCGTGACCTTTGGCCAGAACTGACGGCACTGGGCAGCACCTACCACGCGGTCGGCTGCGAGCAGTGCCAGGGCAGCGGCTATGTCGGGCGCCTGGGCCTTTACGAATTCATCGAACTGGACGCCGGCCTGATCGGCTTGCTGTATGACGGCGCCAGTGAACTGGCCATGCAGGACTACCTGGCCGAACGCCGGCAGAGCCTGGTGGCGATGGCCAGCGACTGCCTCGCCCGTGGCGAGACCAGCCTGGCCGAAGTGCTGCGCGTGGTGCAGGGCTAAGGTATGCCGACTTATCGCTACCTGGCCGTCGACCTCGCCGGCAAGACCCGCAAGGCCAGCCTGCAGGCTGACAGCGAACGCCATGCGCGCCAGTTGCTGCGCGAGCAGGGCCTGTTTGCCCGCCAGTTGCAGCGCCAGGACAACGGCAACCGGCAACCCCGGCGCCAGCGCTTGAGCCGGGCCCAGCTGTGTGAACTGACCCGTCAGCTGGCCACATTGACCGGTGCCGGCATCCCCTTGGTCGATGCCCTGGGCACCCTTGAACGCCAACTGCGCCAACCGGCCCTGCACAGCGTGCTGGTGGCCCTGCGCGGCTCCCTTGCCGAAGGCCTGGGCCTGGCCCGTAGCCTGGCGCGCCAGGGGGTGCCGTTCACGGGCTTGTACTGCGCGCTGGTCGAGGCTGGTGAACGTTCCGGGCGCCTGGCACAGGTGTTGACCCGGCTGGCCGATCACCTGGAGCAGGTGCAACGGCAACAACACAAGGCGCGTACTGCGCTGATCTACCCCACCGTGTTGATGGGCGTATCGCTTGCCGTGGTCATCGGCCTGATGACCTTTGTCGTGCCCAAGCTCACCGAACAGTTTGCCCACGCCGGGCAAAGCCTGCCGCTGATCACCGCGTTGCTGATCGGCCTGAGCCAGGGGCTGGTGCAGGCCGGGCCCTGGTTGCTGGGGCTGGCGCTATTGACGGCTGGGCTCGGCACCTGGCTGCTGCGCAAGCCGCACTGGTGCCTGCGCCGCGACCAGTTGCTGCTACGCCTGCCGCGTATCGGTAGCCTGTTACAGGTGCTGGAAAGCGCACGCCTGGCACGCAGCCTGGCGATTCTCAGCGGCAGTGGCGTAGCCCTGCTCGAAGCCTTGCAAGTGGCCACCGAAACCGTCGGCAACCGGCGTATCCGCCTGGCCATGGAGCAGGTGCGCCAGCAAGTGCAGGGTGGCACCAGCCTGCACCGTGCGCTGGATGCCAGCCAGCAATTCCCGCCGCTGCTGGTGAACATGGTCGGCAGCGGCGAGGCCAGCGGCACCCTGGCCGACATGCTCGAGCGCGTGGCCGACGACCAAGAGCGCGGCTTTGCCCGCCAGGTGGATACCGCCATGGCGCTGTTCGAACCCCTGATGATCCTGGTGATGGGCGCCGTGGTGCTGTTCATCGTGCTGGCGGTGCTGCTGCCGATCATGCAACTCAACCAGGGCCTGCAACTGTGAATACAAGGAGTACTGCCATGCAGCATCGACGTAACCGCCAGCGCGGTTTCACCCTCATGGAAATCATGGTGGTGATCTTCATCATCGGCCTGCTGATCGCCGTGGTCGCGCCCAGCGTGCTGGGCAACCAGGACAAGGCCATGAAGCAGAAGGTGATGGCCGACCTGGCCACCCTGGAGCAGGCGCTGGACATGTACCGCCTGGACAACCTGCGCTTTCCCAGCACTGAACAGGGCCTGGCCGCGCTGGTGAAAAAGCCGAGCCAGGAACCGCTGCCGCGGGCCTGGCGCAGTGACGGCTATGTGCGCCGCCTGCCGGAAGACCCATGGGGCACCCCGTACCAGTACCGCATGCCCGGTGAGCATGGCCGGGTGGATGTGTATTCGCTGGGTGCCGATGGCCAGCCGGGCGGTGAAGGCCAGGATGCCGACCTGGGTAACTGGGCGCTGTAAGGGTGCGCCGTCAGCGGGGCTTCAGCCTGATCGAATTGCTGGTGGTGCTGGCCATCGCCGGCCTTATGACAGGCCTGGCAGTGGCCGGGCTCGGCAGCGGCCAGGCCCGTGTCGATCAGGCCCTGCAACGCCTGGCCAGCGAAACCCGCGCCCAGGCGGCGCTGGCCCGGCATGCCGGGCAACTGCGTGGGCTGCGCTGGAATGGTCAACGCCCGGAGTTCGTGCGGCGTGAGGGCAATGCCTGGGTGGTCGAGGCGGCCGGGCTTGGCGACTGGCCCAAGGGCCTGCACCCGGACTGGCCCGCCAGCCCGCAGCCCCACTTGCTGTTCACCCCGCACGGCTGGGCACGGCCGGGCAGCGTGCGCTGGCGCTGGGCCGATGGCAGCCAGCTATGGGCCTGGGGCCGCGATGGCCGCTTGCAGGTGGCGGTTGCGCCATGAAGCAACGTCAGCGTGGCTTCACCTTGCTGGAGGTAACGGTGGCCCTGGCGATCGCCGCCGTGCTGGCGGTGATCACCAGCCAGGTCCTGCGTCAGCGCCTGGCCGTGCAGCACAACCTGCAACAACATCGCCTTGGCCTGTTGTGTGCCCGCGAACTGCAAACACGCTTCGCCGTCGAGCAATTCTGGCCTTCTGCCAATCAGGTGAAGGGTGAACTGAGCCAGGGTGGCCAGCCGTGTCATTGGCAACTGCAACTGCGCCGTACTGGCGTGCGCGACCTGCGCCGTGGCGAACTGCAATTGTTCGCCGACCGCAGCCAGCGCGTGCCACTGGGTCAGTACACCGTGTTTCTGGAGCGCCCATGAAAAGCTCGCCACCACTGCGCGGACCCGGTAGGAGCAGCCTTGTGCTGCGAAGAGGCCAGTGTGGCCACAGCAAATCTGCCAGTCATTCCGGCCTCTTCGCAGCACAAGGCTGCTCCTGCAAAGGTTCTGTGCAGGCATTGAACCCGAGCATCAATACATGAAGCGTCGTCAGGCAGGCCTGACCCTGATCGAGCTGATGGTCGCCCTGGCCCTGACTGCCCTGCTCGGCATCATGCTCGCTGCGTTGGTCAATGGCTGGCTGAAAGTGCGCGAGCGCCTGCAGGTGACCACCCAGGAAACCTCGGTGCTGGACTTTTGCCTGGCCCTTGAGCGGCGTTTCGACAGCCCGGTGCTGCGCCGCGTCTACGACCAGCGCCTGCCCCTGGCCAGCCGCTGGCTGGACTGGCAACCGGCAAGCAACCAGTTGCAGTGGGTTGCCACCACCGGCCTGCCAGAAGCCGAAGGTGGCTCGCGCCTGCAACGCCAGCGCCTGCGCTTCGACGCCCGTGAGCAGCGCCTGCTGCTGGAAAGCTCGGCCGACCTGTACGCCGCCGCCGCGCCGCGCTGGGTACAGCGTGAGCGGCTCGACCGGGTCGGCGCCATGAATATCCTTTATTACCAGGGCGGCCGCTGGCTGGCCTGGCCTTCTGACCAACCGGCGCACCCCGGCCGTGGCGTGCGCCTGGAACTGCAGCGTGATGGAGCACCCTATGTCTGCACCTTCGCCCTCCCGTGGGGGCGCTCATGAAATTTGAATGGCGACAGCGTGCACCTGCTCAACCGTGGTTGTTGTTGCGCCCAGGTGTTGTCTGGCACTGGGCGTTGGCGGAGGGCGGCATCGTGCAAAGCCAGGGGCAGGGTGAGCCACCGGCGAACCTGCAAGGCCGGGTTGCCCTGATTCTGCCTGCCGAGGCCTGCAGCCTCTTCCACGTGCCCGCCCCACCTGGGCTCAAGCGGGAGGAGTGGCCGTTGTTGCTCGAAGACCGCTTGCTGCAACCGCCGGACGAGGTCACCTGCGCCTGCCTGGCCCGTCCACCCGGGCACCTTCGCTTGCTGGTGGTGGCGCGTCAGCAACTGGACGGCTGGCGCGGGCAGTGTGCCGCATGGGGCCGGCAGGTAGAGCGCTGCTGGGCGGAGCTGCAGTTGCTGCCGGGGCCTGAGGCAGGCACTGCCTGGCATTGGCAGCGCACCCCCGGCATGTTCTTGTACAAAGGGCTGGCCGAGGACGCACAGGAGCATTGGCTGGCATGGCCGCACGCACTGGGTGAGGCGCCGCAGCAACCGTGGGCACACCTGCAAAGCGTGCCGCTGAGTGGTGCCTGGCCAAGCGCGCTGGCGCCGCTCGACACGATACCCGACCTGTTCGAGCGTGCACGCAAGGCCCCTTCGTTGCCCGTTGTTTCACGCCCGCAGCAACGCCTGTTGGCAGCCTGCCTGGTATTGGCGGCAGTCTGGGGCGGGCTGTGGTTGAGCCAGCAATGGCGCCAGGCGCAACTCTGGCGCGCCCAGGTCATTGCCGTGACGGGCGAGCAGGCCAGCCCACGGCACGCCGCGCAGGCCCTCAAACGCCTGCGGGAAAGCGAGCTTCAACAGCAAGTACGCACCCGCCAGCTCGAAGACCTGCAGGCAGCCTTGCAGGCCTGGCTGCGTGATCACCCTGGCTGGCGCCTGCAAGCGGTGCGCTTCGATGGCCAGCGCTGGTACCTGCGGTTAGAGGGCGACGGCGCCGCGCCACCCTGGCAGGACATGGCCAACGCCGCCGGTGCTGCCGTACAGATACAAGGTGGCGAAGTGGTCTTCGACCTGGGAGTCGCTACATGAGCCGGGACGGGATACAGCGCCATCGGCTGAAGGCCGCCTGGCTGCTGATTGCCGTGTTGCTGACCTTTCTGGCCCTGCGCGAGGGCCTCGCGCAATGGCGCGAGCTCAGCCAGTGGCAGGGGCTGGCAGAACAAGCCGCAAGCCTGCATGGCGCCCAGGGCTTGAGCCTGGAGCGTCTGAAGCAGTCGGCTGAAGCGCGACGGGTCGTACTGGCCGAGGTCGATGCGCAAGGCAAGACCTGGCAACTGCGTGGCCAGGTGGCCGATGAGCGGGTGCTGCAG
>Ga0213824_1000581_pt1 | contig 26315 bp, 27 predicted proteins | sample MC6MC0906MG_FD_179892 | JGI IMG/M metagenome (GOLD analysis project Ga0213824, IMG submission 179892) | Enriched soil aggregate microbial communities from Iowa State University, Ames, United States - MC6-MC0906-MG | ecosystem: Environmental > Terrestrial > Soil > Unclassified | place: USA: Iowa...
TCAACGCCGCCATCGAAGCGGAAAAGGCCGGCGAGTACGGCCGTGGCTTTGCCGTGGTGGCCACCGAAGTGCGCCGCCTGGCCGACCAGACCGCCGTGGCCACCTACGACATCGAGCAGATGGTGCGCGAGATCCAGTCGGCGGTGTCGGCCGGGGTCATGGGCATGGACAAGTTTTCTGAAGAAGTGCGCCGCGGCATGTTCGAAGTGCAGCAGGTGGGCGAGCAGCTCAGCCAGATCATTCACCAGGTGCAGGCCTTGGCGCCGCGCGTGCTGATGGTCAACGAAGGCATGCAGGCCCAGGCCACCGGTGCCGAGCAGATCAACCAGGCGCTGGCCCAGCTCAGCGATGCCAGTACCCAGACCGTCGAGTCGCTGCGCCAGGCCAGTTTTGCCATCGATGAACTGAGCCAGGTGGCCGCCGGGCTGCGTGGCGGCGTGTCGCGCTTCAAAGTCTGACCGCGATGACCGACTTGCACCCGCGCGCCGCACCCGCGCACAACGTCAAGGGCGCGTTGTACCTGCAGTTTCGCCTCAGGGAGCAACGCTTTGCCCTGAGCGTGCACGAGGTGATCGAGGTGCTGCCGCGCCAGCCGCTCAAGCCGATTGCCCAGGCACCTGCCTGGGTCGCGGGCATCCTCGCCCATCGCGGCCAACTGGTCCCGGTGATCGACCTTGCTGCGCTGAGTTTTGGCCAACCCGCGGCGCAACGCACCAGTACCCGCTTGGTGCTGGTGCGCTACCGTGGCAGCCTGCAGCTTGGCCTGATTCTGGAACAGGCCACCGAAACCCTGCGTTGCCACCCGCACGAGTTCCAGCCCTATGGGGTGGACACAGGCGAAGCGCCTTACCTGGGCCCGGTGCGCCAGGATGCTCTGGGCCTGCTGCAGCGCATCGAAGTCGATGACCTGCTGACTGACGCCGTGCACCAATTGTTGTACACGCAAGACCCGACAGGGATGCCTACATGAACGAACAGCGTTTTTTCCGCTTCTTGCGTGAGCGTATTGGCCTGGACGTGGAGTCGGTGGGCGCGCCCATGGTCGAACGCGCGCTGCGCCAGCGTTGCGTGGCCATGGGCGCGATGGACCTGGACGACTACTGGCTGCGTCTGCAGCAGTCGACGGATGAGCAACAGGCGCTGATCGAAGCGGTAATCGTCCCGGAGACCTGGTTTTTCCGATACCCCGAATCGTTCACAGCGCTGGCCAGCCTGGCCCACAAACGCCAGGCCCACCTGGCGGGGGCGCGCCCGCTGCGATTGCTCAGCCTGCCTTGCTCGACCGGTGAGGAACCTTATTCGCTGGCCATGGCCTTGCTCGACGCCGGGATGGCGCCGGGCGCATTCCTGATCGATGGCATGGACATCAGCCCCAGCTCGGTCGCCAAGGCCGGTCAGGCTGTGTATGGCCGCAATGCCTTCCGTGGCAGCGAACTGGGCTTTCGCGAGCGCTATTTCGATGCGCTGGACGAAGGCCACCGCCTGCATGAGCGGGTACGCCAGCAGGTGAGCCTGCAGGTGGGCAATGTGCTAGACCCGGCGTTGGCCAGCCGGGATGGCCTGTACGACTTCGTGTTCTGTCGCAATCTGCTGATCTATTTCGACGTGCCTACCCAACAGCGTGTGTTCGAGGTGCTCAAGCGCCTGCTGCATCCGCAGGGGGTGCTGTTCATCGGCCCGGCCGAAGGCAGCTTGTTGGCACGCCTGGGCATGCGTCCGCTGGGGATCGCCCAGTCGTTTGCCTACGTGCGCCAGGAGGGCGGCACCGCCCCGTTGCCGGCGGCACCCGCCCAGCCTGCGCTGGCGACTTTACGCACACCAGGTTATCCGCCGCCCAGCGTGCCGATGCCGCGCCCGCTGCGTGTGCTGCCGGTGCCGGCCAGGCCAGCGCCAGCCCGCGAGCACAAGCACGAGGGCGCCAGCGAGTTGCTGGCCAGCATTGCCCGGCTGGCCAATGCCGGCGCCAGCGAGCAGGCGCGTGGCGAGTGCCAGCGCTACCTGGGCCAGTATTCGCCTTCGGCGCAGGTGTACTACTGGCTGGGCCTGCTCAGCGATACCGAGGGTGATGCGCAGCAGGCGCTGACCCACTATCGCAAGGCCCTGTACCTGGAGCCACAGCACCCCGAAGCGCTGGTGCACCTGGCCGCCTTGCTGGCTGCCCAGGGCGACCTGGCCGGCGCCAGGCGCCTGCAGGATCGTGCGGCGCGGGCTGGCCGGGAGCCTGAACGATGAACAGTGATTCGACGATGCAGTGGCTGGCCGAAGATGACGCGCACATCGACGATTGCTGGAACCGTATTGGCGTCCACGGCGACAAGCAGTGCCCGCTGCTGGAGCGGCATGTGCATTGCCGCAATTGCGAGGTGTATGCCGCTGCGGCCACACGGCTGCTCGACCGCTACGCGCTGATGCAGGACCACCAGGCTGCAGCGGTACAGCCGGTCGAGGAAAACACCGGCCGCTCCATGTTGCTGTTCCGCCTTGGCGAAGAGTGGCTGGCGCTGGCCACCGCCAGCCTGGCCGAAATCGCCCCGTGGCAGGCTGTGCATTCGCTGCCGCACCAGCGTTCGCGGCTGCTGCAGGGGGTTGCCAATGTGCGCGGTGCGTTGGTGCCGTGCCTGTCACTGGCTGACTTGCTGGGTGTACAGGCCGGCACCGTCGAACAACGTGGCGGCCGGGCCATGCCACGCATGCTGATTCTGGCCGCCGAAGGTGGGCCGGTGGTGATGGCGGTCGAGGAAATCGACGGTATTCACCGGCTCGACCCGCTGCTGCTGGGCAGCGGCCAGGACACCACACGCTTTACCGCTGCAGTCCTGCAGTGGCGCGGCCGCAGCGTGCGGGTGCTGGACGATCAACACTTACTGTCTGCCGTGCAGCGGAGCCTGTCATGACCCCAGAGCAAATGCGCGACGCATCGTTGCTCGAACTGTTCAGCCTGGAGGCCGAGGCGCAGACCCAGGTGCTCAGCGCTGGCCTGATGGCACTGGAGCGCAACCCCACCCAGGCCGACCAGCTTGAGGCGTGCATGCGTGCCGCTCACTCGCTCAAGGGGGCAGCGCGCATCGTCGGGGTGGATGCTGGCGTCAGTGTCGCCCACGTCATGGAGGATTGCCTGGTGGCAGCCCAGGAAGGCCGCCTGCGGCTGACCGCCGAGCACATCGACGCGCTGTTGCAGGGCACCGACCTGCTGATGCGTATCGCCACGCCAGGCGATGCCGTGGCGCAGGCGACCTTGCCGGTGTTTCTTGCGCAGATGGCCAGCCTGCTCGACCCGGGCGCTGCGCTGCCTGCCCAGCCATTGGCTGCCCCCGTGGTGCCGGAACCGCCGCTGGCAACCCTGCCGCCTGCACCCCTGGTATTGCCCGCCGAACCCACGGAATCCGAGCCAGAACCCGAGCCGATCCTGCAGCGCAAGGCTGGCAAGCGCGCTGGCGAAGGTGCCGAGCGGGTGCTGCGTGTTACCGCCGACCGCCTTAATAGCCTGCTCGACCTGTCCAGCAAGTCGCTGGTGGAAACCCAGCGGCTCAAGCCTTACCTGGCCACCCTGCAGCGTCTCAAGCGCATGCACGGCCAAGGCATGCAGGCGCTCGACGGCTTGCGCATGCAGCTGGAGGACAGTGGCCAGAGCAGCGAGGTGCTCGAAGCCCTGGCGCAAACCCAGCGTCTGCTGGCCGAAACCCAGCAGATCCTGCAGCAGCAGGCGGCCGACCTGGACGAATTCGGCTGGCAGGCCAGCCAGCGCGCGCAGTTGCTGTATGACACCGCACTGGCGTGCCGTATGCGGCCATTTGCCGACGTGCTGACCGGGCAGAGCCGTATGGTTCGCGACCTGGGCCGTTCGCTGGGCAAGCCGGTGCGGTTGGTGGTGGAAGGGGAGAAGACCCAGGTCGATCGCGATGTGCTGGAAAAGCTCGAAGCACCGCTGACCCACCTGTTGCGCAATGCCGTCGACCACGGTATCGAACTGCCCGAGCGGCGCCTGTTGGCGGGCAAGCCGGACGAGGGCGTGATCCGCCTGCGGGCTTCGCACCAGGCCGGCATGCTCAGCCTGGAGCTGATCGACGATGGCGCCGGTATCGACCTTGAACGCCTGCGCAGCAGCATCGTCGAGCGTGCCCTGTCGCCCGCTGACACCGTGGCGCGAATGAGCGAGACGGAGTTGCTGACGTTCCTGTTCCTGCCTGGTTTCAGCCTGCGCGACAAGGTCACCGAGGTGTCCGGGCGCGGTGTGGGGCTGGATGCGGTGCAGCACATGATCCGCGAGCTGCGCGGCTCGATAGAGCTGACCCAGATGGCGGGGCAGGGCTGTCGCTTTCACCTGCAGGTGCCGCTGACCCTGTCGGTGGTGCGCAGCCTGGTTGTCGAGGTGGGCGGTGAGGCCTACGCCTTCCCGCTGGCCCATATCGAGCGCACGCTGGAAGTGACCACCGAGCAGATCGTACAGATCGAAGGGCGTCAGCACTTCTGGCATGAAGGCCGGCATATCGGCCTGGTGGCGGCCAGCCAGTTGCTCAACCGCCCGGCCGGGCAAAGCGACGAAGCCAGCCTGCGGGTGGTGGTGATCCGCGAGCGCGAGCAACTGTACGGCGTGGCCGTGGAGCGGCTGGTGGGCGAGCGGGTGCTGGTGGTGATGCCACTCGACCCACGGCTTGGCAAGGTGCAGGACATTTCCTCGGGCGCCTTGCTCGACGACGGCTCGGTGGTGCTGATCGTCGATGTCGAGGATGTGCTGCGCTCGGTGGAAAAACTGCTCAGCACCGGCAGCCTGGAACGCGTCGAGCGCGGCAGCAGCGGTGCCCGCGGCGTGGCCCGTAAACGCATTCTGGTGGTCGACGATTCGCTGACCGTGCGCGAGCTGCAGCGCAAGCTGCTGGGCAACCGCGGCTACGACGTGGCGGTGGCGGTAGATGGCATGGACGGCTGGAACGCTCTGCGCAGCGAGGATTTCGACCTGCTGATCACCGACATCGACATGCCGCGCATGGACGGCATCGAGCTGGTCACCTTGGTACGCCGCGACCAGCGCATGCAGTCGCTGCCGGTGATGGTGGTGTCCTATAAAGACCGTGAGGAAGACCGACGGCGTGGCCTGGATGCAGGCGCCGACTACTATTTGGCAAAGGCCAGTTTCCACGACGATGCGTTGCTGGAGGCTGTAGTCGAGCTGATCGGGGGGGCTCAGGGATGAAGATCGCCATCGTCAATGACATGCCTATGGCCGTCGAGGCGCTACGCCGTGCGGTCGCCCTGGAGCCTGCACACCAGGTGGTATGGGTGGCCAGCAATGGCGCCGAGGCCGTGCAGCGTTGCGCCGAGCAACTGCCGGACCTGATCCTGATGGACCTGATCATGCCGGTGATGGACGGCGTGGAGGCCACCCGGCGGATCATGGCCGAAACCCCGTGCGCCATCGTCATCGTCACGGTCGACCGCAAGCAGAACGTGCACCGGGTGTTCGAAGCCATGGGCCACGGCGCCCTCGACGTGGTCGACACCCCCGCGCTGGGCGCTGGCGACCCCCGCGAAGCAGCGGCACCGCTGCTGCGCAAGATCCTCAATATCGGGTGGTTGGTCGGCCAGCAGCGCAGCCCCGCCGCCAGGCCGGTTGCCGCACCGTTGCGCGAGGCTTCGCAGCGTCGCGGGCTGGTGGCGATCGGCTCGTCGGCGGGTGGCCCGGCAGCGCTCGAAGTGCTGCTCAAGGGGTTGCCCGCAGCGTTCCCGGCAGCCATCGTGCTGGTCCAGCATGTGGACCAGGTGTTTGCCGCCGGGATGGCCGAATGGCTCAGCAGCGCAGCAGGCCTGCCGGTGCGCCTGGCCCGCGAAGGCGAGCCGCCGCAGCCGGGCCAGGTGTTGCTGGCAGGCACCAACCACCACATTCGCCTGCTACAGAATGGCCAACTGGCCTACACTGCCGAGCCCGTCAATGAAATCTACCGGCCATCGATCGACGTGTTCTTCGAAAGCGTGGCACGTTACTGGAATGGCGATGCGGTAGGCGTGCTGCTCACCGGCATGGGCCGCGACGGCGCCCAGGGCCTGAAGCTGATGCGTCAGCAGGGTTTTCTGACCATTGCCCAGGACCAGGCCAGCAGTGCGGTCTACGGCATGCCCAAGGCCGCTGCGGCCATTGATGCTGCGGTGGAAATACGCCCGCTGGAACGCATCGCCGGGCGCTTGATGGACTTTTTCGCAAAATGACGAAATGTATTGAATCACGCCGCCAGGCCGGCAGTGATCGGGTGAACAGGTATGAATGAATTACCGATCGAAGGTTTTGCCACCACCAACGAAAACTCGGCGATGGTGCTGCTGGTCGACGACCAGGCCATGATCGGCGAGGCGGTGCGGCGTGGTCTGGCCAATGAAGACAACATCGACTTCCACTTCTGTGCCGACCCGCACCAGGCGGTGCTCCAGGCCATGCGCATCAAGCCCACGGTCATTCTCCAGGACCTGATCATGCCTGGCCTGGACGGCTTGACCCTGGTGCGCGAATACCGCAACAACCCGGCCACCCAGGACATCCCGATCATCGTCCTGTCGACCAAGGAAGACCCGCTGGTAAAGAGCGCGGCGTTTGCCGCCGGGGCCAACGACTATCTGGTCAAGCTGCCGGATACCATCGAGCTGGTCGCGCGCATTCGCTATCACTCACGCTCGTACCTCACCCTGTTGCAACGCGACGAGGCCTACCGCGCCTTGCGCGTCAGCCAGCAGCAGTTGCTCGATTCCAACCTGATGCTGCAGCGGCTGATGAACTCCGACGGCCTGACCGGGCTGTCCAACCGCCGCCACTTCGACGAGTACCTGGAGCTGGAGTGGCGCCGGGCCATGCGTGAACAGCAGCAGCTGTCGTTGCTGATGATCGATGTGGATTATTTCAAGGCCTACAACGACAGCTTTGGCCACCTGGCCGGCGACGAGGCCCTGCGCCAGGTGGCCGAGGCGATCCGTGGCTCGTGCTCGCGGCCGACCGACCTGCCGGCCCGCTATGGTGGCGAGGAGTTTGCCCTGGTGCTGCCCAACACCTCGCCCGGCGGCGCGCGCCTGGTGGCCGAGAAGCTGCGCCAGACCGTGCTGGGCCTTGGCATCCCGCATACCGCGCCGGTGGCCGATGCGCGCCTGACCGTGAGCATTGGCCTGGCCACCCACACCCCGGCCGTCGGCAGCCACTGCCGGCAGTTGATCTCGGCGGCGGACAAAGGCTTGTACCAGGCCAAGAACAGCGGGCGTAACCAGGTCGGCATCGCGTGAGCCTCCAGAGGCTGCGCGGCCTGGGTGGCCTCTATACATGCGACCGCCCGGCGGGTCTGCCGCCCGGCAGCGGACTCGGTTATACTCGCGGGCTTTTCACCGAATTCGCACGAGTAGCCAGCCCATGGAAATCCAACCGATCCTGAACACCATCAAGGACCTCACCGAGCGTTCCCAGTCCATTCGGGGGTATCTTTGACTACGATCACAAGCATGACCGCCTGATCGAAGTCAACCGCGAGCTGGAAGACCCCAACGTCTGGAACAAGCCCGAGTACGCCCAGGCCCTGGGCCGCGAGCGTGCCATGCTGGCACAGGTCGTCGAGACCCTGGACAAGCTGTCCAACGGTCTGTCGGACTGCAAGGACCTGCTCGACATGGCGGTCGAGGAAGAGGACGAAAGCGCTGTCAGCGACGTCGAGACCGAGCTGCAGGGCCTGGAAGAATCCCTGGCCCAGCTTGAGTTCCGTCGCATGTTCAGCGGCGAAATGGACATGAACAACGCCTACCTGGATATCCAGGCCGGCTCCGGTGGTACCGAGGCGCAGGACTGGGCCAACATCCTGCTGCGCATGTACCTGCGCTGGGCCGACAAGCGCGGTTTCGACGCCACCATCATCGAGCTTTCCGAAGGTGAAGTCGCCGGCATCAAGGGCGCCACCGTGCACATCAAGGGCGAGTACGCCTTCGGCTGGCTGCGTACCGAAATCGGTGTGCACCGCCTGGTGCGCAAGAGCCCGTTCGACTCCGGTGCCCGTCGCCACACTTCGTTCTCGGCGGTGTTCGTATCGCCCGAAATCGACGACAAGGTCGAGATCGAGATCAACCCGTCCGACCTGCGCATTGACACCTACCGCTCCTCCGGTGCCGGTGGTCAGCACGTGAACACCACCGACTCGGCCGTACGTATCACCCACGTGCCGACCAACACCGTGGTGGCGTGTCAGAACGAACGCTCCCAGCACGCCAACAAAGACACCGCCATGAAAATGCTGCGGGCCAAGTTGTACGAGCTGGAAATGCAGAAGCGCAACGCCGCTTCGCAGGCGTTGGAAGACAGCAAGTCGGACATCGGCTGGGGCCACCAGATCCGTTCCTACGTACTGGATGACTCGCGCATCAAAGACCTGCGCACAGGCGTAGAGCGCAGCGACTGCCAGAAAGTGCTGGACGGCGACCTCGACCAGTACCTGGAAGCAAGCCTCAAGCAAGGGCTGTAAGCCGCACTCCACTGCCGCGGTACCTGGCTACCCGCCGGTATCGCGTGCCCTGCCCGAAAAGGGCAACGAATACCTGATGGAAAGAATGACGACATGAGCGACCTCAAGACCGAATCGCAAGACCTGCAACAGGAAGAAAATGCCCTGATCGCCCTGCGCAAGGAAAAACTTGCCGCCGAGCGCGCCAAGGGCAACGCCTTCCCCAACGACTTCCGTCGCGACAGCTACTGCAACGACCTGCAGAAACAGTACGCGGACAAGACCAAGGAAGAGCTGGAAGCAGCCGCGATCCCGGTCAAGGTTGCCGGCCGTATCATGCTCAACCGTGGCTCGTTCATGGTGATCCAGGACATGACCGGTCGCATCCAGGTCTACGTCAACCGCAAGACCCTGCCGGAAGAAACCCTGGCCGCCGTCAAGACCTGGGACCTGGGCGACATCATCAGCGCCGAAGGCACCCTGGCCCGTTCCGGCAAGGGCGACCTGTACGTCGAAATGACCAACGTGCGCCTGCTGACCAAGTCGCTGCGCCCGCTGCCCGACAAGCACCACGGCCTGACCGACACCGAGCAGCGCTACCGCCAGCGTTACGTCGACCTGATGGTCAACGAAGAAACCCGCCACACGTTCCGTGTGCGTTCGCAGGTGATCTCGCACATCCGCAAGTTCCTCATCGAGCGTGACTTCCTCGAAGTCGAGACGCCGATGCTGCAGACCATCCCGGGCGGCGCGGCGGCCAAGCCGTTCGAAACCCACCACAACGCCCTGGACATGGCCATGTTCCTGCGTATCGCGCCGGAGCTGTACCTCAAGCGCCTGGTGGTGGGTGGCTTTGAAAAGGTGTTCGAGATCAACCGCAACTTCCGTAACGAAGGTGTTTCGACGCGTCACAACCCTGAATTCACCATGCTCGAGTTCTACCAGGCCTACGCCGACTACCGCGACAACATGGACCTCACCGAGGAACTGTTCCGCGAGCTGGCGCAGCTGGTGCTGGGGTCTACCGACGTGCCGTATGGCGACAAGGTGTTCCACTTCGGTGAGCCGTTCGTGCGCCTGTCGGTGTTCGACTCGATCCTCAAGTACAACCCGGAACTGACCGCTGCCGACCTGCAGGACGTTGACCGCGCCCGCGACATCGCCAAGAAGGCCGGTGCCAAGGTGCTGGGCCACGAAGGCCTGGGCAAGTTGCAGGTGATGATTTTCGAAGAACTGGTCGAGCACAAGCTGGAGCAGCCGCACTTCATCACCGAGTACCCGTTCGAAGTGTCGCCGCTGGCCCGTCGCAACGACGATAACCCGGCTGTCACCGACCGCTTCGAGCTGTTCATCGGTGGCCGCGAAATCGCCAACGCCTACTCCGAGCTCAACGATGCCGAAGACCAGGCCGAGCGCTTCCTGGCCCAGGTGGCCGAGAAGGACGCCGGTGATGACGAAGCCATGCACTACGACGCCGACTTCGTGCGTGCACTGGAGTACGGCATGCCGCCGACCGCCGGTGAAGGCATCGGCATCGACCGCCTGGTGATGCTGCTGACCAACTCGCCGTCGATTCGCGACGTGATCCTGTTCCCGCACATGCGTCCACAGGCCTGAGTGAATTGACCAAGCCGCCTTTCGAGGCGGCTTTTTCTTGCCTGAAGCTTTATGTTGTCTGTACTGGCCTTGTCGCCGGCAAGCCAGCTCCCACAGGTACTGCACAGGTCCTGACTATTGTGCGGGCCTGTGGGAGCTGGCTTGCCGGCGATGAGGCCAGTGCAGGCCGCAGATGACTTGAACCGTGAGGTATCCCCGTGACACCCGCCATGCCTGACCAAGGCGCCGCCGGCATCGCTACCGCCGTCGCCGAAAGCGTGCAATACCAAGGCCGCAAGACTGCCCGCCAAGGCAGCGAACAGCGCCGCCAGCTGATCCTCGACGCCGCCATGCGCATCGTTGTGCGCGATGGCGTGCGCGGTGTGCGCCACCGTGCGGTAGCCGCTGAGGCCGCTGTGCCGCTGTCGGCCACCACCTACTACTTCAAGGACATCGAGGACCTGCTCACCGATACCTTCGCCCAGTATGTCGAGCGCAGTGCCGCCTACATGGCCAAACTGTGGGCCAACACCGAAGTGGTGTTGCGCCAGTTGCTGGCCCAGGGCGACGGCAGCCCGCAGGCTCGGGCGCGGCTGGCTGACGAAGTGGCGCGCATGACGGCCGACTACGTGCAGCGGCAACTGCTGAACCGCCGCGACTTCCTCATGGCCGAACAGGCCTTCCGCCAGGAGGCGCTGCTGTGCCCACGCCTGGCTGAACTGGTGCGTGCCCACGAACAGATCCTGCTGCACGGCACCCGGCAATTGCTGCAGGTGGTGGGGTCGCGGCAACCGGAACAAGACGCCCAGATGTTGACGGCGATTATCGTGCAGATGGAATATCAGGGCCTGCTCAAGGATGCGAACGCGCAAGCCGATGGGCAGATGCTCGCTATGCTTACCCGATACCTGCAGCTGGTGCTGGCATCGGCTTGAGCCGAGACCGATTTTTCAAGGAGAACCTGATGAAAGCCTGGCGTGTGGTGTTGTTGACTTTGTCATTCCTGCTGCTGGGCGGTTGTCTGGTGACCTTCCATGAGCCTTTGCCCAGCAACCAGGCGGCGCCCAAGGCCCTGCTCGGCAAGTGGAGCAGCAAGGACGCCTGGGGCGAGCCGTTGAAGCTGACCATCAGCCGCAGCGGCGGCGATGCCTACAAGGCGGTGGCCACGGCCAAGGGCAAGGCGCCTGAGGAATACGTGTTCACCGTTTCGCGCCACGGCAACCGCTGGTACCTGTCGGCAGGCGTGCCCAAGCGCCTGGGTGGCAACTTCCTGATCGGCGGTTTCGACATCGTCGATGGCAAGGAACTGGTGGTCTACAACCTGGATGTCGAGCAGGTGCAGCAGGCGGTGGACAAGAAGGAACTGACCGGGCGCAGCACCGAAGTGCCGGAGGACAACGGCGACGGCGTGCTGATCGATAGCCCGTCGGCGCGGGTGCTGGCCTACCTGGACGACCCGGCCAACTCCGACCTGTTTGTCGAAGTGGCGCGGTTCCAGCGTACTGGCAAGTAGTCACCTGTGCCGGCCTTCATGGTTTGAAATTGCAATGCGATCCCGGTAGGAGCAGCCTTGTGCTGCGAAAGGGCCGATAAGACAACAGATATTCGCTGCCGATAGAGGCCTCTTCGCAGCACAAGGCTGCTCCTACAGGGACCGAGGCCGAGACAGATAAGGAGTCCCCGGTGGACGAATACCAGCAAACCATCCGTGCCCTGTCCGACCGCATCGTTGCGGCGCAGACCCCGATCCGGGTGCTGGACGCGGTTAAATGGGACGAAAACATTCGTCAGGGTTTCCTCAAGGCCAAGGGCAAGGAGCCGCCGGCCGTCGACCGTGCCTATTACCAATCCCGCCCGCTGTCGTTCGACTCCGGCGCGGTCAAGGCCGAGTTCCAGGGCATCGAGCGCGACATCATCCGCCAGCTGGGCCAGTTCAACCCGGTCGGGCAGATCATGAAACGCATGTGCCGCGAATACCGCATGGTGGTGCGGATGCTTGAAGCGCGCGGTACCGAGGACTTCGGCCTGATCTCCCAGGAGCTGTATGGCGCGGCCTCCGATGCCTTCCATGCCGGTGACCCGACCCTGGCCGACCTTGGCCTGATGCTGTCGGACTACCTGAACAACATCGATGGCCGTGGCGACCTGAAGGACGAGCCGAAGAACCTCACCGCCAAGGAGGCCGTGGAGATCCTCCAGCGCCGGCTGAACACGGTGTTCGGCGAGGCCGAGGGAACCATTCGCGTATTCGAGTCCGACGGCATCGTCGCCGATGCCGCCGCCGGTGCCGACTACATCAAGGTGCGCGCCGATGCCATGTTCAACGCCCGCGATGTCCGCGCCCTGGAGGTGCACGAAGGGCTGGTGCACGTCGGCACCACGCTCAATGGCCTGAACCAGCCGATCTGCACCTTCCTGGCCAAGGGCCCGCCCTCGTCCACGGTCACCCAGGAAGGCCTGGCCATCCTCATGGAGGTGATTGCCTTCGCCTCCTACCCCAGCCGCCTGCGCAAGCTTACCAACCGCACCCGCGCCATCCACATGGTCGAGGAGGGCGCCGATTTCCTCCAGGTGTTCGATTTTTTCCGTGGGCAAGGCTTCGAGGTTGCGCAGAGCTACAGCAACGCCAGCCGGGTATTCCGCGGCTCGGTGCCCAATGGCCTGCCATTCACCAAGGACTTGTCCTACCTCAAAGGCTTCATCATGGTTTACAACTACATTCAGTTGGCCGTGAAGAAGGGCAAGCTCGAACAGATCCCCTTGCTGTTCTGTGGCAAGACCACCCTGGAAGATATGCGCACCCTGCGCCAGTTGGTGGAGGAGGGCCTGGTCGAGCCGCCCAAGTACCTGCCCGAGCAGTTTCGCGACCTTAACGCGCTGTCGGCCTGGATGTGTTTCTCCAACTTCCTCAACCACTTGAGCCTGGACCGTATTGAAGCCGACTACGCGAACATTCTCTGAGCGCTGCCGCCTGCTGGCGCTCGGCGTGCTGCTGTTGGGCCTGAGTGGCTGCAGCAGCTTGCTGTTCTACCCCGAGCCTGGTCAGGCATTTACCCCCGAGCGGGCCAAACTCGCCTACCGCGATGTCACCCTTGTCACGTCGGACGGCCTGCGCCTGCACGGCTGGTGGTTGCCGGCCAAGACTGGGGTCGAGGTCAAGGGTACGGTACTGCACTTGCACGGCAACGGCGGCAACCTGCCTGGGCACCTGGGTGGCAGCTACTGGCTGCCGGAGCAGGGCTACCAGGTGCTGATGATCGATTACCGCGGCTATGGCCTGTCCCAGGGGACGCCAAGCCTGCCAGAGGTGTACGAAGATATCGCCGCCGCCATGGCCTGGCTGGACCAGGCGCCCGACGTAAAGGGCAAGCCTCTGGTGCTGCTGGGGCAAAGCCTGGGTGGGGCCATGGCCATTCACTACCTGGCGGCCCACCCCGAGCAGCGCCAGCGCTTCAGTGCCCTGGTGTTCGATGGCGTGCCAGCCAGTTACCGGTCAGTCGGGCGCTTTGCCCTCAGCACGTCGTGGATGACCTGGCCGTTGCAGGTGCCGCTGTCGTGGCTGGTGCCGGACGGCGACAGCGCAATCCGTTCGATCGAGCAGCTGAGCAGCCCGCCCAAGCTGTTCTTCCACAGCATCGATGACAACCTGGTGCCGATGGACAACGGTATCCGCCTGTACCAGCACGCGCCACCGCCGCGGGTGCTGCAACTGACCCGTGGTGGCCACGTGCAGACCTTCGCCGACCCCACGTGGCGCCAGGTGATGCTGCGCTTCCTCGACGACCCCACCCATTTCAACGGCCTGCGGCGCCTGGCCGAAGTGCCCAATTACCCTGACGAGAACAACAAGCAATGAGTGAAGAACGCAACGCCATCCCGCTGATCCTGACCGGCGTCGGCAGCATCATCGTGACGGTGGGGGCCTTGTGGTACTACGGTTACCTGCATTTTGCCAAACCCGAGGATGCCCTGTTGCTGCAGGACTTCACCATGCTCAAGACCATCCCCGGCGAGGACTACAAGGTTTCGTTGGACCCGGCGCCGCAAGTGGCCCAGTGCGTCGATGGCGTGCTGGTGTTGTTCGACACCGGGCAGAAAGGCCTGACCGGCGTGCTGGTGGACAACCGCAAGCGTGCGGTGCGTTGCATGGGCGAGGAAACCCCGCAGCAGGTGAAGTGAGCCAACCTTTTAAGAGCCTGTTGTGGCCCTTTCGCGGCTAAAGCCGCTCCCACAGGTACTGCGTTAAGCCGATTTGACGCGGTCCCTGTGGGAGGGCTTTAGACGCAAAGAGGTCCGAGCAGGTCATGAAAGACTGCCAGGTGATGTCAGGCGTGAACGGGCAGAATCGTAAATATCGCTTCGCTCTCGCTTGCCTACCGCGATGACGATCACCACCACGCGCTGATCGAAAACCCGATAAACCAACCGATAACCAGCCGAACGCAGCTTGATCTTGTAGCAGTCCGGCATGCCGGAAAGTTTGTCTTTCTCCACCCTGGGCTGAGCCAATCGCTCCTTCAGCTTTCTCGCGAACTGAACCTGCAATGCGCCATCGAGCTTTTGAAACTCCTTCCTTGCCCGCACATCGAATTCAAGGTCGTAGCTTTTTGTTTCCTTCGGCTTCGGCGATGAGCTCATCGATATCCACTCTCACGGTAGGCCCACCGCGCCGCTGTCGGACAAGCTCAGCCAGTTGCATGTCGTCGATCAATTCCATCATCGCTTCATAGCGTTCTGGCGGAACCGCATAGAAAGCAGGTTCGTTGCGATTGAGGATGACCACGGTTTCGCCGGCAGCTTCGCGGATAGTGCCCATAGGGTCCTTCTTGAGGTCTGTGATGGATGCTGCCAGATCGGCAAGAACCGGGTAGGTCATAGTTGTATCAACCGATGAGTGTGATTGGCGGTGATGGAAGTGTAGTACCTCAAAGAGTGCTTTTAAAGGTGCTTTTTTTGGTTGCGCGCATGAAAAACCCCGCCATGAAGGCGGGGTTGCGGGTTCAGCTAGCCAGCCTTACCGCTGAACCTGGCTCACCGAACGGGGCGCCACCGGCTGGTTGTCGTTGGAGATGGTCACCTCCACCCGACGGTTCTGCGCACGCCCCGAGTTGCTGCCGTTGTCAGCTACCGGGTACTCCTTGCCATAGCCCTGGGAAACGACGCGCGCCGGGTCGACGCCGGCACGTACCAGTGCCATGCGTACGCTGTTGGCGCGGCGCTCGGACAGGGTCTGGTTGTAGTTGGCCGAGCCGACGCTGTCGGTGTAGCCCTCTACGATCACCTTGCGTTCCGGGTTTTCCTGGAGGAACTGGGCCAGCTTGGTGATGTTCGGGTAGGCGTTGCTCTTGAGTTCGGCCTTGTTGAAGTCGAACAGCACGTCGCCGAAGGTCACCAGCGTACCGCGGTCGGTCTGCTTGGCATTGAGGCTGTCCTGCAGCTTGGCGATCTGTGCGTCGCGGGCGTCCAGCTTGGCCTGTGCGCGCTGGGCCGAGGCGTTCTTCAACTCACCTTCGGCAGTACGCAGGGCTATGGTCTGCTTGGCCACTTCGACACGCTGGTTGGTCAGATAGGCCAGCTGGTCGACCGTCTTCTCGTCTTCACGGTCCATGTAGGCCTTGTCGGCCTTGTTCAGCCAGTCCTGGGCGTCCTTGGTCTCCAGTGCCGCGACCTTGCTCGATTGCGGGTCGCTCTGCAGCGAGGAGAAGTTGGTGCGGGCCGACTCCAGGTTGGCGTTAGGGTCGTGCGAGCAGGCAGCAAGACCAACGCTGAGGGCCAGCAGGGCGGGAATCATGACGTAATTGCGCATAGTGTTCATCCTTTGATCGAGTGCGAAGGCTAAGGTTGGCGGGGCAGGGCTCACTGAGCGCTGCGCAGGCCTTCCTCACGTACGTCCTGAACGCCCTGACGGGCATCCTGCACGGCCTTCTGGGCCTTGGCCGCCTGGGCCTTGCGTTCGGCGAGGCGTGCGTCCCACTCGGCCTGTTGGGCCAGGCGCTTGGCCTCGTCGTACTTCTTGTCGTGCATGGCGATTTCGGCTTGCTTGAACTTGTCCTGGGCCGCTTTCATTTCCACGGCGGCGAACTCGGTGCCACCCGCGCTGACGGCGGAGTTCACGGCGGATTGTGTAACGGCATACTGCTCGGTGGGCGGGTTGCCCGCACAGCCGGCCAGGACCAGGCTACTGCCCAGGGCCAGCGCGGCCAGCTTGAACCCGCGCACGTGAGTAGATGACAGTTTGCTAGTGCGGGTCTTCATGGTGGTCAGCTCCATTGGATCACTCCTGATAACGACGATGTCCGTAGCAGTCCATCGCTTAATCCCTGACAAAACCGCGCGCTTCAGCTGAACGGTGCACGAGGGCAGTGTGCAGGGTTTTAGCGTGATGGCTATTGGCTCCGACTCGACCGTTTTCACAATGGTTCAGAAAAAAGTGCGGTACCAGGGGAATTATTTCTGACTGATTGGTCAGTGAGGGCTGGCTGGAACTTTCACGTGCTGGAGCGGTATTCCGGGCCTGGGCGAGGCCCGGAACGGTGGGGCGGGCAGTTATTTGTCGCTGTCGTCGCGGGTGGTGCTCAGGCTGTGCAGGTGTTGTCTGGAGAGGGAGAGAAAGCGCGGCGTAGAGCCGACATCTTCATACAGCGGGTCGCCTTCTTCATCGGTGGCGATGACCTGGCGACCCTGCACATAGGGGAAGCTGGCTTCCAGCTCTTCGAGGGCGGCCGCCACCAGTTCGCCGAGCAGTTCCTCGGCGGTGCGCTTGGGGTACATGTCGATCAGCGCGGCCAGGCGCGCCTCGGACTCCAGGTCCAGATGCAATACATGGCCCGTGCGGCTGAGGGTACCGGCGGCATTCTGTTCCCAGTGCTGGGCGAGTTCACGGATTTTCATGATGACCTCTGTTGACGCCTGCTATGGCTGCATTGCATGGGAGTGCTTGCGTTCACTTTAGTTTGCTTTGGCTGATCACGGCTTGCCATTGGCGCTCGGCAGGGGGCACTCTTCGGTAGAGCTGTGTACAGGAGTGCGCCAGAGCCGCGCCAAAGAGAGGGCCAATGACCGATATCGATGTGCGTTTGCGTGAAGATGTCCATGTGTTGGGTGAGCTGCTCGGCGAAACCATTCGCCAGCAGCATGGCGATGCGTTTTTGCAGAAAATCGAAGATATCCGCCACAGCGCCAAGGCCGACCGCCGTGGCCCCGGGGAGCAACTGACCTCGACCCTGGCCGACCTTGCCGAAGAGGACTTGCTGCCCGTGGCCAGGGCCTTCAACCAGTTCCTCAACCTGGCCAACATGGCCGAGCAGTACCAGCTGATCCGCCGCCGCGACGCCGGCCAGCCCGAACCGTTCGAAGCGCGGGTATTGCCCGAGCTGCTGGCGCGCCTGAAGCAGGCCGGGCACAGCAACGATGCCTTGGCCCGGCAGCTGGCCAAGCTCGACATCCAGCTGGTGCTCACCGCGCACCCCACCGAGGTGGCACGCCGCACCTTGATCCAGAAGTACGACGCCATCGCCGGCCAGCTGGCTGCCCAGGACCACCGCGACCTGACCCCGGACGAACGCCAGCAGGTGCGGGAACGCCTGCGCCGGCTGATTGCCGAGGCCTGGCACACCGAAGAAATCCGCCGCACCCGGCCGACCCCGGTAGACGAAGCCAAGTGGGGCTTCGCAGTAATCGAGCATTCGCTGTGGCACGCGATCCCCAGCCACCTGCGCAAGGTCGACCAGGCCCTGCTGGAAGCCACCGGCCTGCGCCTGCCGCTGGAAGCCGCGCCGATCCGTTTTGCCTCGTGGATGGGCGGGGACCGTGATGGCAACCCCAATGTGACTGCCGCCGTCACCCGGGAAGTACTGTTGCTGGCGCGCTGGATGGCCGCCGACCTGTTCCTGCGCGACATCGATGCACTGGCCGCCGAGTTGTCCATGCAGCAGGCCAGCGACGCGTTGCGCGAACGGGTGGGCGACAGTGCCGAACCCTACCGCGCCGTGCTCAAGCAATTGCGCGACCGCCTGCGGGCAACGCGTGCCTGGGCGCATACCGCTTTGACCAGCAACCAACCGGCCAGCGCCGAAGTGCTGGTGGATAACCGCGACCTGATTGCGCCGCTGGAGCTGTGCTACCAGTCGCTGCACGAATGCGGCATGGGCGTGATCGCCGAAGGCCCGTTGCTCGACTGCTTGCGCCGCGCCGTCACCTTCGGCCTTTTCCTGGGCCGCCTGGACGTGCGCCAGGACGCTGCCCGCCACCGTGACGCGCTGACCGAAATCACCGACTACCTGGGCCTGGGCCGCTATGCCGACTGGGATGAAGACCGCCGCATCGAATTCCTTCAAGCCGAACTGAAAAACCGCCGGCCGCTGTTGCCCGCACACTTCAGGCCGCAGGCAGATACCGCCGAGGTGCTGGCAACCTGCCGGGAGGTGGCCGCCGCGCCCGCTGCCTCGCTGGGCTCCTACGTGATTTCCATGGCGGGTGCCGCTTCGGATGTGCTGGCGGTGCAGCTGCTGCTCAAGGAAGCCGGACTGACCCGCCCCATGCGTGTGGTACCGCTGTTCGAAACCCTGGCCGACCTGGACAATGCCGGTCCGGTCATGCAGCGCCTGCTCGGCCTGCCGGGTTACCGGGCCGGGCTGCGCGGCCCGCAGGAAGTGATGATCGGCTACTCCGACTCGGCCAAGGACGCCGGCACCACAGCGGCGGCCTGGGCGCAGTACCGGGCCCAGGAAAATCTGGTGCGCATCTGTGCCGAGCATCAGGTCGAACTGCTGCTGTTCCACGGCCGGGGCGGTACGGTAGGCCGCGGTGGTGGCCCGGCCCACGCGGCGATCCTGTCGCAACCACCGGGGTCGGTGGCGGGGCGTTTCCGCACCACCGAGCAGGGCGAAATGATTCGTTTCAAGTTCGGTTTGCCGGCTATTGCCGAGCAAAACCTCAACCTGTACCTGGCCGCTGTGCTCGAAGCCACGCTGTTGCCACCACCGCCCCCGCAGCCGGCCTGGCGCGAGGTGATGGACCAGCTGGCTGCCGATGGCGTCAAGGCTTACCGCAGCGTAGTGCGCGACAACCCCGATTTCGTCGAGTACTTCCGCCAGTCGACGCCCGAACAGGAACTGGGGCGCCTGCCACTGGGCAGCCGCCCGGCGAAGCGCCGCGCAGGGGGGATCGAGAGCCTGCGGGCCATCCCGTGGATCTTCGGCTGGACCCAGACCCGGTTGATGCTGCCGGCCTGGCTGGGCTGGGAAACCGCGCTGAGCAACGCCTTGGCCCGTGGCCAGGGTGAGTTGCTGGCGCAGATGCGCGAGCAATGGCCGTTCTTCCGCACCCGCATCGACATGCTGGAAATGGTGCTGGCCAAGGCCGATGCGCAAATTGCCGAGGCCTACGACGAACGTCTGGTGCAACCGGACTTGCTTCCTTTAGGTGCACACCTGCGCGACCTATTGTCGCAGTCTTGCCAGGTGGTACTGGGGCTGACCGGGCAGCAGGTGCTACTGGCGCACAGCCCCGAGACGCTGGAATTCATCAGCCTGCGCAACACCTACCTGGACCCGCTGCACCGCCTGCAGGCCGAGTTGCTGGCCCGCTCGCGCAGCCGCGAAGCCGCTCTGGACAGCCCGTTGGAGCAGGCCTTGCTGGTGACCGTGGCGGGTATTGCCGCCGGGCTGCGCAATACCGGATGAAGGTGTGCCCAAGCCAGCAGGGGTGAGTGGCGTGCAGGCCATGCACGGGTAAGGGGAGGGTGGTTGCGCCGGGCGCAACCACCTGCCCGGTCGGCCACAAGTGGCGCATTCCTGCAACTTTGGGACGCTTGTATGGCTGCCGGGCGCTGTGTATCTTGAGCAGCCTTCTGACCGTTTTATGGTCATACCCGATTTTCCGGACTTGGCCCTGGTTGCCGAATCCATTGAATTTCATAAAAAAATTTGAGGAGCACAAGATGCGCGTAATTCTGCTGGGAGCTCCCGGGGCCGGTAAAGGTACTCAGGCAAAGTTCATCACCGAAAAGTTCGGTATTCCACAGATCTCCACCGGCGACATGCTGCGTGCTGCCGTCAAGGCCGGCACCCCGCTGGGCCTGGAGCTGAAGAAAGTCATGGATGCCGGCCAGCTGGTCTCCGACGAGCTGATCATCAGCCTGGTCAAGGAGCGCATCGCCCAGCCTGATTGCGCCAATGGCTGCCTGTTCGACGGCTTCCCACGCACCATCCCGCAAGCCGAAGCCATGGTCGCTGCCGGTGTCGACATCGACGCCGTGGTCGAAATTGCCGTAGACGACGAAGAAATCGTCGGCCGCATGGCTGGCCGCCGCGTGCACTTGGCTTCGGGCCGCACCTACCACATTCAGTACAACCCGCCGAAAGTGGAAGGCAAGGACGACGTGACGGGCGAAGACCTGATCCAGCGCGACGACGACAAGGAAGAAACCGTTCGTCATCGCCTGTCGGTCTACCACACCCAGACCAAGCCGCTGGTGGACTTCTACCAGAAGCTGTCCGCTGCCAATAACGGCAAGCCTAAGTACAGCCACATCGAAGGTGTCGGTTCGGTCGACGCCATCACTGCCAAGGTCCTGGCAGCCCTGAGCTGATCAGCACCTGACGCCCCCCGACAACGGCCCGCTAGCGGGCCGTTGTCGTTTCAGGGCTGCAGCCCACGGCCAGGCGCGGTCCCTGTAGGAGCGGCCTTGTGCCGCGATGGGGCGCGTAGCGGCCCCACGATTTCAGCTTCGCCGTAGAAATTGCCGGGGCCGCTACGCGCCCCATCGCGGCACAAGGCCGCTCCTACAGGGGATCGCGTCAAGGCCATGTTGTGTAGACCGCCTGCAAAGGCCGCACAGCGGCCCCTCGGGACACAACGCCGCCGCTGCTCTATACTGCCGCTCTTTTCATTCGCACCTGGATACCCGTTCGATGACCACCCTGCTGGCCCTGGATACCGCCACCGAAGCCTGTTCCGTCGCGCTGCTGCATGACGGCAAGGTAACCAGCCATTATGAGGTGATCCCACGTCAGCACGCGCAGAAGCTGCTGCCAATGATCAAACAGTTGCTGGCCGAATCCGGCGTCGCACTGAATGCACTGGATGCCATCGCCTTCGGCCGTGGCCCGGGCGCCTTCACCGGCGTGCGTATCGCCATCGGTGTGGTCCAGGGCCTGGCCTTCGCACTGGAGCGCCCGGTGCTGCCAGTATCCAACCTGACCGCACTGGCCCAGGGTGCCTTGCGCGAGCATGGCGCGCAGCAGGTGGCGGCTGCCATCGATGCACGCATGGATGAAGTGTACTGGGGCTGCTACCAGGCCACAGCGGGCGAAATGCGCCTGGTCGGCCGTGAAGCGGTGTTGCCGCCCGAGCAGGTCGCGCTGCCGGCAGGCAGCAGTGGCGAGTGGTTCGGCGCCGGTACCGGATGGGGCTATGCCGAGCGGCTGGCGGTACAGGTGGCGGCCAGCAACCCTGGCGCCTTGCCCAATGCGCTGGACATTCTCAGCCTGGCCACCTTCGCCTGGGCCCGTGGCGAGGCAATCGTTGCCGAGCAGGCGCAACCGGTGTATCTGCGCGATAATGTAGCCACGCCCAAGAAGCACTGAGTGCTGTTCGTCGGTTATCGCCGATCACTCTAAAACCTTTTGCGCGATCTGTGGTCCAGTTATCACTCAAGCATTAGCGACGGAACCCTGATGCTGCTAAATTGCCATCATTGGTCCTGAGTGCTCATGCCATGCGTATCGACGGTTTCTCATCGCAGTCCTACCCGGTCAAGCGTACCCCGCGCAAGGCACCGGCGCGTGACGAGGCCATCGATGATGCCGAGCTGGTAGAGGACACCCAGGGCGCCCCCGTGGATGCCACCGCCCGCCGCCGCAGCGGTGGCCTGCCAGCCCGCCAGCAAGACATGGTCTTCCCCCGCGCCCGTGACCGGCGCACCGCCACTGCACTGGCCAGCTACCTGAGCACCGCCGGTTTCACCGACTGGGACATGGAAGTACTGGGGCTCGACCTGTACATTTAGTGGATGAGTCCACCACCACTGCCTTATTTTCTCGGTTGCCCGTCCTGGAGCGAAAACGCCTGGCGCGACTACCTGTATCCCGCCGACGCCAGCAGCAATGAAATGCTTGGCCTCTACAGCCAGGTGTTCAACGCCGTCGAGGGCAATACCACCTTTTATGCACGCCCCGCCCCGGGCACCATTGCCCGCTGGGCGCAGGTGATGCCCGAGCACTTCCGCTTCACCGCCAAGTTTCCCAGGGACATCAGCCATGAGGGTGACCTGCGTGATCAGCTTGAGCCTGCCTTCGACTTCACGCGGCTGATGGCCCCGCTGGGCCAGCGCGTATCGCCATACTGGCTGCAGTTGCCGGCCCAGTTCGGCCCGGCGCGCTTGGGCGAGCTTTGCCACTTTCTCGACGACATCGGCCTGCCGGTGGCCGTGGAGGTGCGCAACCAGGCGTTCTTCGCCAAGGGGGAAGAAGAACGCCTGCTTAACCGCCTGCTGCACGAACGCGGCGTGGAGCGCATCTGCCTGGACCCGCGTGCGTTGTTCAGCTGCACCTCGCGCGACCCTGCCGTGCTGCACGCGCAGTCCAAAAAGCCCAAGGTGCCACCGCGCCCCGCGGCCTTCAGCCAGCACCCACAGGTGCGCTTCATCGGTCATCCGCAACTGGAGGCCAATCACACCTTCCTCAGCCCTTGGGTAGAAAAAGTCGCCGACTGGATCGAAGAAGGCCGCAGCCCCTATGTCTTCCTGCACACCTCGGACAATCGCCTGGCTGCCGCGTTGGCCCAGCGTTTCCATCAACGCCTGATGGCACGCCTGCCAGGTCTTGCACCTTTGCCGGAATTGCCGCGCGCGCCCGAGGTCGAACAACTGGGCTTACTCTGACCTTTCCCTGACTGCCGGAGGTTGAACCATGGATGTGCAAACCCTGCGAGCCGAAGCCTTCAAGGCTTTACACGAGCGCGAAGGCGCGTTCGTCATCCCCAACCCGTGGGATGCCGGCTCCGCCAAGCTGCTTGCCAGCCTGGGTTTCGAGGCGCTGGCCACCACCAGTGCCGGCCTGGCGTTCAGCCTGGGCCGGCCAGACGCCGAAGGCGCCTTGAGCCTGGACGATACCCTGGACAATGCCGGCGAGATCGTCGATGCCACTGCATTGCCGGTGGCCGCGGACCTTGAGAACGGTTTCGGCGACATGCCTGAAGAGTGTGCCCAGACCATCTTGCGTGCTGCCGAAATCGGCCTGGTAGGTGGCTCCATCGAAGATGCCAGTGGCCGCAGTGATGCGCCTATCTATGACTTGGGGCTGGCCGTGGAGCGCGTGCGCGCTGCCGTGCAGGCTGCGCGTAGCCTGCCGTTCCCGTTCACGTTGTGCGCGCGGGCAGAAAACCTGCTACATGGCCGCATGGACCTCGACGACACCATCCTGCGCCTGCAAGCCTATGCCGAGGCCGGTGCCGATGTGCTCTATGCCCCCGGGCTGCGCACCGTTGAGGAAGTGCGTGCGGTGGTGCAGGCGGTCGCACCGCGGCCGGTGAATGTGCTGATGGGCATGGCAGGTGTGCCGCTGAGCGTGAACCAGTTGCAGGACCTGGGCGTGCGCCGCATCAGCGTCGGCTCGTCGCTGGCCCGCGCCGCACTGGGGGCTTTCCACCGTGCCGCGCTGGAAATTCGCAACGAGGGTACGTTCGGTTATGCTGAGCAGGCACTGCCGTTCGCCCAGCTCAACGACCTGTTCCGCCGCTGATGCGGGCAGTGCTGGCGCTGCTGGCCGGCCTGCTGGTGCTGGCCGGCGTGGCCTGGCACTTCGGCTGGCGGCTGCCTGCCGTGTGGAACCCCTGGGCGCCGCTGGATGTGCGTCAGCCGCCCAACCTGCTGACACCGTACAAGCTTGCACGCCTGCGCAATGACCCGGCACTGTGCCGTCAGGCGCTGGAAACCAGTCAGCTGCGCTACCGGGCGCAAGCCGACAGCCCGGCTTCGGCTAACTGCCCGTTGCAGAACGTATGGCGTATCGAGGGCGGCCAGGCGCGGCTAAGCAGCAGCTTCCTGGCCAGTTGCCCGCTGGCGGTGGCCTATGCACTTTTCGAAAACCACGGCTTGCAGCCGTTGGCGCAGCGGGTGCTGGGCCAACCGGTGACGCAGGTCGATCACCTGGGCAGCTTTGCCTGCCGCAATGTCTACCACCGCAAGCAGGGCCGCCTGAGCCAGCACGCTACGGCCAATGCGCTGGATATCAGCGGTTTTCGCTTGCAGGACGGCCAGCGCATCGTCTTGGCGCGTGACTGGCAGGCAGGGGGGCAGAAGGCAGAATTCTTGCGTCAGGTGCAGCAGGCGGCTTGCGAGAGCTTCAGTACAGTACTGGGGCCGGGCTACAACGCCGCGCACCACAATCACTTTCACCTGGACATGGGCCGCTGGCAGATCTGCCGTTAGCTTCAGGCGTGAACGCGCACGTTGTTCAGCACCACCGGGCGTGCCCAATGGATGTCGAATTCCAGATCGTTCTGCTGCCTGGCCAAGGTAGCGTCGTCGAACGGTTCGGGGGCCGGGTCCAGCAGGTTGGTCTCGAATTCGGCAATGGGCAGGAACAACGACCGCGGGGCAGGGCCCGGGCCGGGCTCGGCAATCGGTTGGCCCTGGCTCATCACCACTGGCCGCATCCAGCTGTTGCTGGTGTCGAGCTGGCGTTGTTGTTCGATCAGATCCATGGCACTGAACGGCTCAGGCGCAGGCGGCAGCAGGTTGGCTTCCAGCTCTGCCTTGGGCAGAAACAGCGGCTCGGGTGGTGCGACCTCGGTGTCTTGCACCGGGCAGGCTCGCTGGGCGTCGATCAACGCCAGCGCACGGGCGCCGCCGATGGGTTCGCCGCTGTCCTGGTCGTACTGCACGAACGACTGGCTGACGCTGTCTACGGGCTCTTCCTGCTGTTCGGCCATGGCCCGGGCAAAGAAATCCTGCCACAGGTGGCTGACGCCCCCGAGTGCCTGGGTATTGTGCTGACTGTAGTTGCCGACAGGCGACAAATAGGTCAAGCCGATGGGAAGAGTATCTGACATGGCAGTCGCGCGCGTTGTGCTCTGGCAGAATAGCGGGATATTGCCTGTATCGGCCGTGGCTGCTGATTCATTAAGGCTTGGTTTGATTTTTTAGGTGTGGACGATGGAAGAGCAAGGCACGGGTATCAGGGTCGAGGCGATGTCGGCTGAGTATGCGGAGCAGGCCAAGGTGTGGGCTGAACGCCTAAGCCTGCCGCTACAGGACGAGAGCGCCGGCTTCGCCGTGCAGGTGGGCGCCGAGGGTTTACAGATCCAGCAGCTGGGGCCGCAGGCACCGGGGCCGGTGCGTGTGGACTTTGTCGAAGGCCAGGCCGCGCACCGGCGCCAGTTTGGTGGTGGCAACGGGCAGATGATTGCCAAGGCCGTGGGCATTGCCCAAGGCGTGCGGCCACAAGTGCTGGATGCCACGGCAGGTCTTGGCAAAGATGCATTCGTGCTGGCCAGCCTGGGTTGCCAGATGACCCTGATCGAACGCCAGCCGCTGATTGCCGCGCTGCTGGAGGATGGCCTGGCGCGGGCGCAGTCGGATGATGAGGTGGGCCCTATTGTCGGGCGCATGCGCCTGCTGACCGGCAACGCCATCGAGCGCATGCGCGCCTGGGAAGGGGAGGCGCCGCAGGTGATCTACCTCGACCCGATGTTCCCGCACCGCGACAAGAGCGCCCTGGTGAAAAAGGAAATGCGCGTGTTCCGGCCCTTGGTGGGGGACGATATGGATGCCCCGGCCCTGCTCGAAGCGGCCCTGGCGCTGGCCAGCCACCGGGTGGTGGTAAAGCGCCCGCGCAAGGCGCCGATCATCGACGGGCCGAAGCCCAGCCATAGCCTGGAAGGCAAGTCGAGCCGGTATGACATTTACCCGAAGAAAGCCTTGAAGGCCTGAATTTCGTTATATCTGTGCTGGCCTCTTCGCGGGTAAACCCGCTCCCACAGGACCGACTTGGCGTTGAATCCTGTGCAGTACCTGTGGGAGCGGGTTTACCCGCGAAGAGGCCAGCAAAGGCATCCAGATATCAGGGTTTGAACGCCCGCAAGAACACCCCCACCACCTCGCGCACATGCGCCTCGGCCTCGTCGCCCTCCAGCGGCCCCGCGCACCCCAGCAGCAAGCGGTAATCCGGCGCCCCCTTGACCAGGCAGAAGAAGTGCTCCGCCGCATGCAGCGGGTTGTCGATGCGCAGCAGCCCGCGCTCATCCGCCCCGCGCAGCAGC
>Ga0213824_1000582_pt1 | contig 26282 bp, 32 predicted proteins | sample MC6MC0906MG_FD_179892 | JGI IMG/M metagenome (GOLD analysis project Ga0213824, IMG submission 179892) | Enriched soil aggregate microbial communities from Iowa State University, Ames, United States - MC6-MC0906-MG | ecosystem: Environmental > Terrestrial > Soil > Unclassified | place: USA: Iowa...
CCCCCTTGGCGTAGGCAAGATTTTTGAAGTTCCGCAGATGCAGTCACTGGCAGAAAAGTATGGAAAGTCAATCGCCCAGATTTGCGTGAGGTGGAGCCTGGAACGCGGATATCTGCCGCTGCCCAAATCCATCACACCGGAACGTATCCAGGAAAATGCTGATGTATTTGATTTCCAGCTTACCCCTGAGGACGTTCAGATCATAGCCGACTTGAAAGGCTGCTGCGGATATTCTGCAGATCCTGATACCATCACATGGTAAAGCAAAATAAAAAATAAACCAAAAGAAAGGGTAAAAATAATGCTTAATTTTGACTTCTATTCACCGGCACGTATACTATTTGGAAAAGATATGGAGAAACAGATTGGTGCGCTTTTAAAACCCCATGCAAGCAAGGTTTTGCTGCATTACGGCGGAGGCAGCATTAAAAAGAGCGGACTATACGACACAGTGACCACTTCACTGAAAGAGAATGGGCTCTCTTATGTAGAGCTTGGAGGCGTAGTGCCAAATCCCCGTCTTTCACTGGTACATGAAGGAATTGCTTTGTGCAAAGAAGAAAAGGTGGATTTAATCTTAGCTGTGGGCGGCGGAAGCGCAATTGATTCTGCCAAGGCCATTGCCATGGGTGTATATTATGATGGCGATGTATGGGAGATTTATGAGCAGGGCAAAGCAATCGAAAAGGCGCTGCCCGTAGCCACGATACTTACCATTCCTGCTGCTGGAAGTGAAGCAAGCGGTGACTCAGTCATAACCAATGAGGAGAAGCAACTGAAATACGGTTATGGCAGCCCCCATCTGCGTCCCTTACTCAGCGTCATGAATCCAGAATTGTTCTACACCCTGCCAAAGAATCAGATCGCCAACGGTGTGGCTGACATGATGAGTCATGTTTTTGAACGTTACTTTACCAACACCACCCATACCGATTTAACGGACGGTTTGTGCGAAACAGTATTAAAGACCATCATAAAGAATGCCCCGCTTGTCCTTGAAAATCCCGGGGACTACGATGCATGGTGTGAGGTAGGTTTTGGAGGTACCGTTGCTCATAACGGTTTAGTGGGTATGGGCCGTGAACAGGACTGGGCCTGCCATGGTATGGAGCATGAACTCAGTGCCATCTACGATGTGGCACACGGAGCAGGTCTGGCTATACTGACTCCTGCATGGATGCAGTATGTATACAAGGACAATGTGAACATGTTTGTTCAGTTTGCAGTCAATGTCATGGGTGTGAAGGGCAGCTATCGTGATCCTGACGCAATGATTCAGGAAGCAATTTTGCGCCTGCGTGAATTTTTTAATAAGATGGGACTTCCGGCAACCCTTGGAGAACTTGGAATCGACGCAAGCCAGCTTGAAGTAATGGCTAAAAAAGCGACAGGTGCTGCATTTGGAAATGAGGCGCCAATTGGCGGCTTGAAAAAGCTATATTGGCAGGATGTGCTTGAGATTTATAAGCTGGCTCAATAAAAACAGTTTGGAATAATGAGAATACAATTTAATTCTGTAAAGGAGGTTCTTTGCCATGAGAACAGTTAAGTTAGGAACTTTGCAGGTACCGACGATTGCAGTCGGATGCATGCGTATCAATAAGCTGGATAAGTCCGAAGCTGAGCGCTTCGTACAGGAAGCACTGGATTTAGGTACTAATTTTTTTGATCATGCAGATATCTATGGCGGCGGTGTGTGTGAGGAAATATTTGGAGAAGCGGCACATATGAAAGCAACCGTGCGTGAAAAGATGTTCCTGCAATCCAAATGCGGAATCCGTCCAGGTATTGCTTTTGATTTTTCTAAAAAACATATTTTGGAAGCAGTAGAAGGCAGCTTGAAAAGACTGAGAACGGATTATCTGGATGTATTGCTGCTCCATCGTCCGGATGCTCTGATGGAGCCGGAAGAGGTTGCCGAGGCATTTGACATTCTGCAAAGCACAGGTAAGGTACGTAATTTTGGCGTTTCCAACCAGAATCCCATGCAGATACAGCTTCTGAAGAAATTTGTTAAACAGCCGATTATTGCGAACCAGCTGCAGTTAAGCATTACAAATGCCAACATGATCTCCCAGGGCATTCATGTCAATATGCTCGATGATCAGGCAGTGAACCGGGACGGCAGTGTCATAGATTTCTGCCGAATTCATGACATCACCATTCAGCCATGGTCTCCTTTCCAGTACGGATTTTTTGAGGGTGTATTCCTGGGCAATGAGAAGTTCCCGAAACTCAATGCAAAGATTGATGAAATTTCTGCGAAATATGAAGTTAGCAACACGACCATTGCTATGGCGTGGCTGCTGCGCCATCCGGCCCATATGCAGCCTGTGACCGGGACTATGAATGTGGAGCGTCTGAAAGATTGTGCCAAGGCTGCCGATATTAAGCTTACCAGAGAGGAATGGTACGAGATCTACCTTAGTGCCGGGAACATTTTACCGTAAGTAAAAAGATGTATAGATACGGCGGTTATCTTCCAACCACCATAGACCACCCTGCCGGATTGCAGTTTTTTATTCGGCAGGGTGTATTGATGAGATACCGTTCCATTTATTTTTCCAGCAGTATAGAAATCGTTGTGTTATCTGTACGATAAGTGCTGCCTGCAACATCTCCAAACACTTCGCATACTCTAAAACCCACATCAATTGCTTCTTTCATCAACATTTCTCTGGTAAAACAGGTATTCCATAAATAGTAAGAAATTGCCCCTGTATCAGAAACAACAGAAGTTTGTTCTAATGTTACATTCTCTGGATACCGATAACATCCGTTAAATGCAATATAGTTCTCTTTGCACCAAAATCCCCCATCCTGACAAATTTCCCATGTTTGCTTTTCTTCAAAATCGTTATACTTAGACATTGAAAAAACATCCAATAAGAACCTTCCCCCAGGCTTTAGATGATGATAAACCGCTGTCATTACCGTTTGCCTGTCTGCTGTTGAAAGTGCACCATAGTCACAGTAGATCATTGTTGATAAATCATAGCTACGATTCAAACTCATGGTTAAATAATTCTGATATAAGTAATGAATATCTAAATTACTTTTTTTCGCAGATTCTATGGCGTAATCTATAGATCGTCTGGAAAAATCAATTCCTGTTACCTGATAGCCCATTTGTGCAAATCGTTCCGCATATATTCCTGGCCCGCAGCCAATGTCAAGAAGCTGCCTGTACTTTGACGGTGGTGCAATCTCTTTTATCCAAATAGCAGATTTATCAATGAACGCAAACTTTCTGCTGGCACCTTCAAAGCCAGGATCCAGATGGGCTATGAGCATTTGCTTGGATATATGCTCATCATCCCAAAATGGAACTGCTGTTTTCGTATACAGTGGCGGTCTTTCTAAAATTGGAATTAAGCTTTTAAACATAATGTTTTCTCCTTTCAGAATGAACAAAAGAAAAAGCCGTAGATTTTACTCTACGACTAATCTTCCTAAGATAATAAGAAGTTAAGAGTAAAATAAAATCAAACATCAGGCACAAAAACAAAACTGTGTTAACAGCCCGTTTTTAAACCTATTGAATTGATTTTATCTGCTCTTTTCCAGTAATATTCATGCCACCGATTATGTGGCATCAGATATGCCGGACTTCCATCACCTTTTCTTTTAAATTTTATGTTTTCATTTTATAGTACATAACTTACTTTGTCAACAATGTCTGACAGATGTATGGGTTCCCCTTTGAGGGTATAATAACTTTAACATAAGATATTAAATAAAAAAAGAGTATTCCCATGGGGCGCACTCTATCTATATGATAATCGATCAGAAAGAAAAAGTCTATATCTTTATAAAATTTTATTATATAATTTTCACTGTTGCAACAAATATAAATGATTGATAGGAGAATAAAAATGACAAAAACAAAGATAGCCAATATCCCTTATGGACCGTATGTTACTGTTTTAGCAGGGGCTTCTGTAAAGGGAAAGCCAAACTATGCCACCATTGGAGCGTACGGAGTTGTAAGTCAAAAGCCTGTACTTTATATTTCTCTAAAAAATACCCATTACACAACAGCCGGAGTCATAGAAAACGGATACTTCTCTGTAAACATTCCCTCTTCCGATGACATAGAAAAAACGGATTATTGCGGGACTGCAACAGGAAATAAAACAGATAAATCAAACATTTTTGAATCATTTTACGATGATGCAGGTAATGCACCCATGATAAAAGAGTGCCCGGTAAATTATCTTTGTAAAGTAATTCAAACGATCCCAATCTTTGACTTTACAATGTTTCTTGGAGAAATTGTTGCGGCATATGCGAATGAAGATTGTCTGGAAAATGGCAAACCAAATGCTTTAAAGGTCAACCCTACCATCATGATGGGCTCTGGGTATTTTGATATAAAGGACAGAGTAGGTTCCATATTTCAAACATGCAGCATGAATCGATAGAATTTAAAAGTTAAATAGGTATTTGCCTGAACCGACTGAAGAAAAATCTGGCATCAGAATAAATCTTTCATAAAACGGTTGACATTGACGCCGCGTAATAGTTTATAGTGGTTTTTGCAAGGGGGTGATAAGATGGAATACACCATAAATAAGCTGGCGAAATTAGCGGGGATAAGTACAAGAGCACTGAGGTATTACGATGAGTTAGGATTGCTTTCACCCGCCCGAGTCAGTTCCAATGGATACCGGATTTACGGGCAAAAGGAGATCGATCGGCTGCAGCAAATCCTTTTTTACCGTGAACTGGGGGTATCGCTGGAAGAAATCCGAAATATTCTTGCTTCCAAAGACTTTGACGGACTATCGGCGCTGGAGAGCCATTTGACTGCCTTGCTTGCCAGGCGAGAGCAATTGAATTTGCTGGTCGCCAATGTCGAAAAAACCATTAAGACCATGAAAGGAGAAATGATAATGAGTGATCAGGAGAAGTTTGAAGGCTTCCTTCAAAAGCTGGTGGACCATAACGAGCATCAATATGGAGAGGAAGCCCGGGCAAAATATGGAGATGAGCGCGTAAACCGCTCCAACGCCAAGGTTTTAAATATGAGCAAGGAACAATTCACTGAATTGGAAAGGCTGACGGAAGATTTGAACGAAACATTAAAAGCGGCCCTTGAGCAAGGCGACCCAGCCAGTGAACTGGCGCAAAAAGCCTGTGAGCTGCATAAAAAATGGCTCTGCTTTTATTGGGACGATTACAACAAAGAAGCTCATAAAGGCGTGACGCAGATGTATGTGGATGATCCTCGCTTTACTGCGTATTACGATAAGATTGCACCCGGCTGCGCAGCGTTTTTGCGGGATGCGGTAGCGATATACTGCAAATAATTTTATAGAATGATAGAATGATAGAATGATAGAAAGCCCACTTGCTGGAAAGCAAGTGGGCTTTTTCACCTCCGTGATTGTACTACGAGAAACGATTACCGGTATTGCTGTATTCGGGATTGTGCTTATTTGAAAAATTTGCGATCAGAAAGTCTTGACAGTACATATCATTATGATATATCATGATGATATATATAAAACGAACAAAAGGTATAGAGATGAAAGAAAATACAGGTAAATCGAAATATGTAATGCTAGGTATGCTTGCCCGCATGCCGCAGACTGGTTATACCATAAAAAAATGGATAGAGAACGAATACAGCCATTTCTGGCAGGAGAGTTTTGGTCAGATATATCCGACTCTCAAGAAACTGGTAGCTGAAGGGCTTGCCGTCACCTCAAATCATACACAGAATGGAAATGGACGGGGACAGATCGTATACACTATCACTGACGCAGGCAGAAAAGAGCTTTCAGATTGGCTGAGAGAGGAACCGGAAATCGAGAAGATCCGGTACGAACTGTTACTAAAAGTTTCCTTTGGTGAAAATACAGAACCGGAGGTGCTGCTTGGTCATCTGGACAATTTTATCAGAAGAAATGATAAGCTTGTCAAAGAAATGAACGGCTATATTGAACTTTGCGGACAGTTTAAGGAGCAAGATATTGACTGCTCCTACAGTCAGCTGACCGCACTTTGCGGTGCTTATATTTATTCCGCAATGAGGGATTGGGCTGTTGAGGCAAAGAGAATCATTAAAGAGAAGGAAGATGATAAATAACAGTACAATTTTATTTGAAATGTAACAATTAACCGTATCGATGAGTTAAGAGGAGAATAGCTATGAGCACTCTGGTTGTATATTTTTCGTTTACCGGCAGTACAAGATCCATTGCAAAAAAGATTGCAGAAACGCTAGGCGCTGACATTACGGAGTTAAAAACAAGTAAAAACTATCCGACAGAAGGATTTCGGAAATACTTTTGGGGAGGAAAGAGCGTTATTTTTGGTGAGAAGCCTGAATTAATTAACAAACGCATTGATTTAAGCCAGTATGATACGATTATCATCGGAACACCGGTCTGGGCCGGTTCGTTTACACCACCCATAAAAAGCTTTATCAGCCAATATAAGATCCAGGGCAAACGGATCGCGTTGTTTGCCAGCCATGCTGGTGGCGGAGCTCAAAAGTGCTTTACGAAATTAAAGAAAGAACTCTCAGGGAATGAGTTCATCGGTGAAATAGATTTTGCAGAGCCGAAGAAAAGCCTGGAGGAAAATCTATCTGAAACTGTCAAGTGGGCCAAGTGCCTGCCTATGGAGATGCAATAATGGGCAATACGGAAAAATTTGAAATGATAGCGGATAAATATGACACTCCTGAAAGAATCCAAATTGCAAAAGTATCATCAAACGCCATTCGTGAATACGTAGTTGATGCTAAGAGTAAGAGTGCAATTGATTTTGGGTGCGGAACCGGCCTGGTTGGAATGAATTTGCTCAATGATTTTAGTTCGATGCTTTTTCTGGATACATCACAAAACATGATTCATCAAATAGAGCATAAGATTTCCGGCTCTAATATACAGAATGCAGCTACCTTGTGCTTCGATTTTGAAAAGGATCATCTTTCGGACTTACAGGCTGACTATATTTTTATGGCCCAGGTTTTGCTCCATATCAATGACATTGAATTAATTTTATCAAGATTATATGAGACCTTAAATGAACATGGGCATTTGCTAATCGTAGATTATAATAAAAATGAAAAAGTAGCTTCCGATATGGTTCATAATGGATTTGATCAAACAGAGTTAGCGGCTGTTATGACAAAAATAGGTTACAGGGAGATTCAATCTAAAACTTTTTACACTGGAAGTAAAATATTCATGGGGCAGGATGCATCTTTGTTTGTCCTTGATTCACAGAAAAAAAATATTTAAAATCCCAGATAAGCTGGGTGAAATGGACAAAAGCATTAGAAAAGCAGTGAATTACAAAAAACATATTGCAAAATATAAAGATATTCGTTATGATGAATTTAATTATGCAAAGGGAGGTGGCTTGATGTCGTCTATTCGCTAAGATAATGAACAATAAAATTTTAACTCTCAAATCACGAGGGGTCTTTTGTTGTACTTATTTTGCGGATATAGGCTCAGGCTGCCTGTAATTTGATTAAGCAAATTATAGGTTTTATTTACGCAGGCAATGAGCCAGGTGGACTTACATGTAAGTTCATTTGGTGGCTGTCACAATAACGTGAGAAACCGGAAGAGCAGGTTTCTTTCTGTTAATGTATTATAAGTAAGCAGACAACTCTAAGTGGCAGAGTTATCTGTTTTTTTATTGTCCAGAATAAACGTAATTGAAACAATTGATTTTTAATTAAAAGGAGAAAGCATTGCATTATGATCCGAGACTTTAAAAGTACCGATATCGAGCAAATTATGAAGATATGGCTTAATGCTAATATTACGGCTCACCATTTTATTGACAGCAGCTATTGGGTAAACAGCTATGCCACAGTCAATGAAATTCTGCCCCAGGCGTCTGTCTATGTGTATAGTTTAAGTGGTCAGATTCAAGGATTTCTTGGACTTAACGAAGATTACATTGAGGGAATCTTTGTTGATTCAGAATACCAATCCAAAGGAATCGGCAGGCAGCTGCTCCACTATGCCAAAGAGAGGCATAATAGACTTCTTTTAAATGTTTATAAGAGAAATGAGCGGGCAGTAACGTTCTATTTAAGAGAAGGATTCAAGATCTTAACGGAACAAATTGAGGAGGAAACAAAAGAAAGCGAGTTCACAATGGTATGGGAGTCGCTTGAAGCAAGAATTAGTGACGTTTAAAGATAACCTTTACGAAGGGGGGAAGCATTTTATGAAATTTAGTTCGGCTTGCTATGCATAGCAAAGGCTATCGCATAGCATCAGAAAATTGATACTTGTATAGCCTTTGCTCAGTCCTGAAAACATGGATTAGGAGGAGCATAATGAGCTATATCAAAGCAGCCGATGTGCTGCCTAAAGAAATTATAGATTTAATACAAAATTATATTGACGGTGAATATATTTACGTCCCAAGAAAAGAAATTAACCGTAAGACCTGGGGAGAAAATACTAAAAGCAAAGAAATGATTCTTTGCAGAAACATGGAGATTTACGAAAAATTTACAGATGGAATATCGATTGACCATCTTTCGAAAACTTACTATTTATCACCGAAGAGTATACAAAAAATTATTGCAAAAATTAAGCTGGATAACCAGTAAACAAAGAAGCGCCATGAAGCTGCATGGTGCTTCTTTGCTTCTGAAACGTCAATTCGGTTGCGGCTATTCCCAAATAGAACCTATAATATTACCTGAAAAGGGCAAGTGAATCCTCAAAAGCTTGCCCATATCAGGAGGATACGAAGGTGAAGAAGAAAAAGGAATCAGAAGTTTTTCAGGCTACTGTTGTAAATGTCATGAATAAACAAGTCCAAATATTATCAGAAGGTGAAATCATTACTTGCCTGCTTCCCGGTTCTATGATCTCGAATAAAAATACTCTGATCGTCGGGGATCAGGTTGAAGTAGGGCTTGCAGGAAAGGATCAATATAAACTGATTCATATTCTGCCGAGAAAAACCGCCTTATATAGGGGAAATCGCCGCTCCAAAGAGGAAAAAGTACTGGTAGCGGCGAATGCTCACTGTCTTTTGGCAATCGTGACTGCTGATTATCTGCTCAATCAGGCAGGTTACCTGGAAACGGCGATCATTGCCGCCAAACGGGCAGGAATTCAAGCCGGTGTATTAATCAGCAAATGGGATATGATTGGGGAGAGAGCTCAGGCTCTGTTAGAAGGCAAACTGGCCCTATATCAAAATACTGCTGACTTTGTATTTAAAGGTTCTGCCCGTGAAAAACAAGAGAATCTAATTAAAATAGTTGAGGGAAAAACGGTTGTTGTCGTCGGTGACAGGTCTTGCGGCAAAACATCTTTAATTCGTGGGAGTTTAAACGAACGATTAGAAAAAGAAAATTGCTGCTGTACGACGCCTAGCACACATACCAGTACTTTGCAGGTAGGCTCCAGAGGGACCTTATGGATCGATACACCAGGCTTCCGGGATTTTGCCCTGCAGCAAATCACCGAGGAGGAACGAAACGCAGTATTTCCGGAAATAACACAATTGATTGAAGGATGCTATTTCCGGAACTGTACCCACGTCCATGAAGATGGCTGCCAGGTTCTTGAGGCACTTCGAGCGAAGAAGCTTAAAAGAGAACGATATGATGCTTATCAGAAAATGGGAGACACCAAAACTGTTTCCGGTAATGTACCTAAAATGGATTACCGGCATTCTGCCTGCGCAGAGAGCTTCACTTGCAAAGTCTGTGGGTCGCTTGTGGTGCCGGAAGGTGCCGGGAGCCGGCACCGCAACCATTGTCCCAAGTGCCTGTCCAGTGTTCATGTAGACAATGATCCGGGCGACCGGGCCTCCCTATGCCAGGGAATTATGGAGCCGGTCAGTGTCTGGGTGCGCAAGGGTGGTGAATGGGCGATTATTCACAGATGCCGAATGTGCGGAACCCTAAGTTCAAATCGGATCGCAGCAGATGACAATCCGGCCCTGCTCATGTCCATCGCAGTGAAACCTTTGGCTATGACACCTTTTCCGCTCAATAAATTGGACGAAATATTCGCACAATGATTTTATAAAACAATATATATAAATACCATAGTTATTAGGGCTGAATACATTCACGCCCTAATTTTTTTGCAGAAGATATAACCACTATAATCTTACTTGACAGCAAAATACGGAAATGTTATATTTGTATGTACAAACAAAGGAGGGAATATCTTGAGTTGTAATTATGAATCAGACGATCAGGAATGTAAGCTTAATGGCTGCCTGTTTTTTACTTCTACAAAACTCGCCAGGGAATTCGGTAAAATAGCGGATGAAGCGTTCCGTAAAACAGGTTTTTCACCCAGTCATGCAATACTCCTGTATCATGTAAATCTAACAGGCGGTATACAACAGAAGGAAATTGGTGAAATACTGCATCTAACACCATCTACCATAACCCGTTTGCTTGAGAGTATTGAGCGAAAAGGGCTTATTGCGAAAAAGGCGGAAGGAAAGAATGTATATCTTTGCACCACACCAGAAGGCTTGGCTATGCAAAGTGAAATTATAGCAGCATGGAATCAGCTTCAGGATAAGTACAAGGATGTATTGACAGAAGAAGAAACCCGTAGATTTTTAGAGATCAGCAACAAGCTGCTTAAAAGTCTGGATAATAGAAAATCAGATAAGAAAATATAATTCAGGAGGTCATGTCTATGGAAGAAATATTTATCAGAAGAAGCATTCGCAAATTTAAAGCCCAGGAGGTAGAACCTGAAAAGATTGATAAGCTGCTCCGGGCAGCCATGCAAGCTCCATCGGCTGCCAACCAGCAGCCGTGGGAATTCATTGTGGTACAGGATAAGGAGCGATTGGCTCAAATTGCTGAAACCTCACCTTATGCAAAGCTGGCTGCGAATTCCGCTGTAACCTTTGTTTTACTGGCTAATGATAAAGATCTGACTGTACCGACCGGATGGGAACAGGACATGAGCGCTGCGGCACAGAACATGCTTTTAGAAGCCGTTCATTTGGGTCTTGGCGGTGTATGGCTTGGCGTTGCTACATCGAATGTTGTTACAGAAAATGTGAGCCGTTTGTTTGGACTTCCGGATCATATCCGGCCCTTTGCACTGATTTCCGTAGGCTACCCGGATGGGCAGAAAAATCAATTCATTGACCGTTATCAGGCGGATCGAGTGCATTACGAAACCTGGAACCAAATCGAAAAGGAGAGCTAATAAGAAAAATGATTAAAATCGTTGCGGAGAATTTCATCAAATCAGAAAAAGTAGAGGAATTTATCTTATTAGCAAAGCAGCTTGTACAGGATACCCGGCAGAATGACATTGGCTGCCTCCGTTATGAGTTGCTGCAGGATATAAAAGACCCACAGTTGCTGACAATTCTCGAGGAATGGGAAGATCAGGAAGCGTTAAACAAACATATGGCGGCTAAGCATTTTAAGGAAGCCATTGCATTGTTTGCAGATCTCGTGGAGAAACCAGGTAAGATCAATCTTTATAAGATGTTAGTCTAAAAGGGAGGAGCAGTAAAATATGAACGTGGATTTCCCTGTTGAAAAAACAGTTATGGCTCGCAGCAGCGTCCGGACATATGAGAACCGTGTCCTTTCAACCAATGAAAAGGATCAACTAAACGCCTATATTGATAGTTTAACCAACCCATTTTCCATAGATATTACCTTTCGTCTGCTGGAAAAAGCTGCATCAGCCGATGGAGAAAAGCTGGGGACCTATGGGGTCATTAAAGGTGCTGAGAATTATATTGGTGCTTCTGTGGCAGATAAAGAACTGGCTTTGGAGGCATTGGGCTATTCATTTGAAAATTTGATTTTGTACGCTACATCCCTTGGGCTTGGCACATGCTGGCTTGGCGGGACTTTTAACCGGAGCGGTTTTGCAGCAGCCATGAACCTAAAAGAGGGAGATCTTTTCCCCTGCATTTCCCCCGTTGGTTATCCAACAGGTAAAAAAAGGACGCTGGAATCCGTGATGAGGTGGGTAGCAAAGTCAGGAAAAAGAAAAGAATGGAATGAATTGTTTTTTAAGCAGGAGTTCTCACAACCCTTGACGAAAGTTGAGGCAGGGGACTTTACTTTTCCGCTGGAAATGGTACGCCTGGCTCCTTCCGCAGTTAATAAGCAACCCTGGAGAATTGTGCAGGATAAAGATACGTATCATTTTTATCTGGCAAGAACCCTAAAAAACGACAACGAGAAAATTGATCTCCAAAGGGTCGATATAGGAATCGCTGCCAGCCATTTCCATCTGGCCGCATTGGAAAAAGGATTACCTGGAAAGTTTCAAAAACTTGTAAAACCCGAAATTCAAAGTCCGGATCAGGTGCAGTACATTTTTTCCTGGACCGCAGATTAATATTATGGAGCCGCTGATCAAAACCTACCGGTCAGCGGCTTTTTTATGATTAGCAGCTTAAATATCTAAATTCAATGCTGGTTATAGCTACAGGGCCAGCATAGTCATCAAAAGCTGGAATACGGGCAATGCTCAATAATGCAAAATCTTCTGAATTGAAAAAATCATCTAATATAAATTCTATAACATAATGATTGTATTGCTGGTTACCCGGCGAGTTTTGAACCGGAATATCGATTCTTTCAACGGTTCTCAAATCATCGATGCTGATTACTCCATTAGCTCTGGTAAATAAGGATGAAAGTCTAATTGAAAATCTGGTTCCAACTGGTATACTTGAATTATCACTGATCAGATGAACAAATATTTTAGCCTTTGGGAATCGTTTGCGCGCATCTTTTGGTACGCTGAACGTTAATGAATATTCATCTGTATCGCCTTGGGGCATTTGCCATCCTAATATAAAAATGCCGGATTCTCCCAGTTGTTCCGTATCAGGTCCAGTGGTATTTGCATCATTCATATTTCCTGCATTGAATATTAAAGATTTAAAAACGAGTTCTTCATGATTATGCTCATAACCATATGCCATATTAAAACACCTCCTTTCATAATATATTGTATTGCGCATGTCCAATTAATGTTACTCATTATATAAACTTCACTTTCCTCCATAAATCATTTATAATTGAGGTAGTTTGGAAACATGTTTCAGACGAGCAAAAGGATATGGAAAGAGTACAATTGTTTTCTAAGCAATGAGAAGTTCAAAAAATTAAATGGATTATTAAAAAGAGAGGAATACGATATGTTTAGAGAAATGAGAAGAATCAAACAATTATTATCGCCTGAAGATACAAAAGCGGTAATGGACAGATGTACTAATGGGGTATTGGCCTGCTTAGGTGATGAAGATTATCCGTATGCTGTTCCCCTAAGCTATGTTTATTTTAATGGAAAGATATATGTCCATTCAGCAAAAGCCGGGCATAAGGTTGATGCTGTCATGAAATATCCAAAAGTATCTTTTTCCGTCATTGATGAAGATACGATTGTAAGTAAGGAATATACTTCTTACTTCCGCAGTGTTATCGCCTTTGGAAAAGCCAGAATTGTGGAAGGTGATGAGAGAGTGGAAGCATTTAAGGCTCTGGTGGAAAAGTATTCAGGCGATCAGCCGGAAGAGGCCAAGAATAAGGAAATAGACGGTTGCACACATGCTTACATTATTGCGATTGATATTGAACACATAACCGGCAAGGAAGCAATGGCATATGTCAGAGCGAAACAGCAATAATTTTTATACACATATACATAATAAAAAGACAATGGCTGAATGAACTGCCCCCCATAAGTTGGATTTTTATGTCTAACTTATGGGGGCACCTCAGTATGCCATTGCCTTTTTATTATATCCGATTTATTTCGTGTAATTATCGAAGTAGCCTTGTACTAATACGATAGGCGTTCCTTTATCACCGCTTCCGGAAGTAAGGTCACAGAGAGAACCGATTAAGTCGGTTAAACGGCGAGGGGTAGTTCCCTGAGAAACCATGCTGCCGACTAAATTGTTGTCTTTGCTTTGAATATAGTTTGAAATAGCAGCCTTTAATTCCGCACCGCTTAAATCAGCAAAATCATTATCAGCAAGATATTTTAATTTGACTTCATTAGGCTGGCCTTCCAGACCTTCTGTATATGCCGGAGAAACCACCGGATCTGCCAATTCCCAAATCTTACCCATAGGATCTTTGAACGCACCGTCGCCATAAATCATGACTTCAATATGTTTTCCAGTTCTTTCAAGGAGTCCATCCTGAATGCTTTTAACAATTGGTTCGCAATTGCGGGGGAATAGCTTAACCGTATCTTCGGTAGCTTTATTGCTTCCAAGCAAACCATAATTTTCGTTATATCCACTGCCATTAACCTGTGCGGTTAAGATATCGTCAAGACCAAACACAGTCTCAGCTCCGGCAGCATTTAATAAGCGTTTGGTTCTAAAACGGGTATGAATATCGCAGTTAAGAACATGCTTGGTGTAATTTAAAATTGTGCGGCAGTCATTTGCAAGAATAACTTCTACTTCACAGCCTTCTTTTTGAATAAGCTCTTTGTAGTATTCAATGTAATCAACTCCGGTAAAGGTATGCTTACGGAAGCCAAAAAGCTCACGGTAACGTGCCTCAGTTAAAACATCAGTCCAGGGGTTAATCCCTTTTTCATCTAAAGCATCGAGATCGATTAAGTGATTACCTACCTCATCGGAAGGATAGCTTAACATGAGTACGATCTTTTTTGCACCTCTTGCAATACCCTTAAGACAAATGGAAAAACGGTTGCGGCTTAAAATAGGGAATACAATACCGATGGTTTCATTACCGAATTTATCTTTAATATCAGCAGCGATCTGGTCAACAGTAGCATAATTTCCCTGAGCACGGGCAACAATGGCCTCGGTTGCAGCAACAACATCTCGGTCACGTAATTCAAAATTCTCACTTTTTGCTGCATCAAGTACACTTGTAATTACTATTTCTGCAATGTCGTCTCCCTGACGGATAATTGGAGCACGTACACCTCTTGAAACAGTACCTATTAATCTCTCCATATGCATGACTCTCCTTTAAACCCATGACAAATGCTCATGGGGTGTATTTAATTCACCTTATTATAACACGATAATTGATATTGGTAAACTTAATGCTTTTTATATATAACATAACTTCTACTTATATCAGATTTGATTATTAATTCAGTAACTAATAAAATTCAGCAAAGCAGGAACATTTTATTTTAATATTAATGTTATAATTAACTTATTAAATATAGAAATATCAGATGGGGGTATGTATTGAATTACAGAGAACATATAGAAAAAAGTATTAAATTCATGGAAGACCATATGAAAGAAAACGTTACAATAGAAGAAATTGCAAGTCAATCCGGGTATTCTCTTTATCATTTTTGCAGAGTTTTCAATTTATGTATGGGTGTATCTGTCATGGAATACATAAGGGCGCGCAGATTATCCTTAGCAGCCACGGAACTTTTTAAAGGTAGGAAAGTCATAGACATTGCTGTGGATTATGGGTTTGAGACATCAGGAGGTTTTACTAAAGCGTTCCGTAAAGCGTTTGGCTATACCCCCACACAGTATGTGGAGAGGAAGAACGGGTATTCTGATGTGAAAAGTGTATGTCCTGCGATTGTAGAAAGGCCTGCATTTAAGGTGGCCGGATATGGAATTAAAACAGATATTACGGGAGCATCCTATACAAAGGATATTGCTTCTTTCTGGAGCAATTATAATGGCGAAAACTTAGAAAGTAAAATGTACAAAGTTTTGAATCCCGCAAAACATGGGGAAGTGGGGTTATACGTTCCTTTATCGGAGGATGGCAATGCAATCTATCTTTTGGGTGTGATTGTGGAGGATTTTACAAATGTAGGGGAAGATATGCTGACAGTAGAAATACCAAATGCAGAGTACGCTGTTTTTACAACCAATCCTGTGGATACCAGCAATGATTGGGAACAAAAAGAGTTTGCAGAGGTTATTGCAGGTACATGGAAATATATATTTGAAGATTGGTTCCCGGGCAGCGGGTATATTTTCGATGAAAGTAAATTTGATTTTGAATTCTATGATGAGCGTTGTCATCATAGGCAGGATACGGTTATGGATATCTATATCCCAGTCAAAAAAGAATAGTTACATAATAATTATGGAAGAAAGGTGATAAAGAATGTTGAACTATTATGGTAGATTGTCTTCCGAAGTATATGATATGGATAAGCCTGTGGGCCATTCTTTTGGAGATATCGAATTTTATACGGATAGGCTAAAGTCATGTAAAGGACCGGTTCTTGAGCCTGCGACAGGAACCGGACGAATGTTGATCCCCCTTTTAGAAAAAGGATTCCATGTCGAAGGTTTTGACAGTTCAAAGGATATGCTGGGTATCTGTCATGAGAACTGCAAAAAGAGAGGCCTGGATCCTAAACTTTTTGAGGAAAAGATGGAGTCTTTTTCTCTGGATACAAAATACGATGCTATTATCGTACCGACGGGAACATTTCTTTTATTGTACAAAAGAGCTGATTCTATAAAAGCTTTAAAAAACTTTTATGAGCATCTATCTGACGGCGGCCGGCTAATTGTAGACATATTTTTGCAAAATAAAATATCAACAGGGATAGTATCCACAAGAACTTGGGAATGTTCCAATGGGGATATCATTACATTAGAAAATAAAATTGTAGAGGTTGACTATATCAATCAATATACAATTTCTCATGGACGATATGAAAAATGGCGTGATGGCGTGCTTTTGCAGACGGAATTAGAGCATTTTCCGTTACGGTGGTATGGAGTGGAAGAGTTTCGGTTAGTGCTTGAAAGCGTCGGATTTAAAGATATCAAGATTTCTTCAGATTATAAATTGGGAAAATATCCATCATCATCTGAAGATATGATCACTTTTGAAGCCGTAGCAGTGAAATAAAAATGATCCCAATGCAAAGAACATTGACGAATGGTCTAATAAAATATATAATAATACCAGTTTAAAAGGTCTGGGACCAAGAGAGAACTCACAGTTTTAAAATGAAAAAGGCCTGGGAGATATCAAGATGATATCTTTCAGGCTTTATTGATATTTGCAGCTGAATCGCCGGCATTGGGAGCGGGCATCGGACAGTTTTGGATTACAAATTATATATAAGGAGAAAATAATATGAAGAAAAAATTCGCTTTTTTATTGATGGGAAGTCACTATAATCCGGCGGTACATCAGGCATGTTTTGAGACAGAGAAACAAATCAGCTATATTGTTACAGTTAAGAACTTCAAAGAAGCCTGTGATAAGATTACTTTCTTAGAAAGTGAAGGGGTTGGCGCTGTTGAACTATGCGGTGCATTTGGCGAAGAAGGTGCGCAAAAGTTGATTGAACTGACAAATAATAGAATCGCTATAGGCTATGTCACTCATAAGCCTGAACAGGATCAGTTGTTTGCTGATTTCTTTTCAAACTTTAGTCGATGAAGCAGTACCGTTTACAAAAGAGGAGGTATAAGATTTTATGGGTGTTATCGTCAGACCTATTGAAGAAAACGACGCTGAATCACTTTGGCAAATGATGTCTGCGCTGGATTCTGAGACAAAATACATGATGTACGAGCCGAATGAACGGACGAAAAATATCGATAGAATAAAATCTACCATCAATGAAACTGTCACAGGCAATAATCTGTTTTTAGTTGCCGAAGCAGATCATGAAATCGTTGGATATATATCTGCGCAAAAAGGCATTTTTAAAAGAGTAAAACATTCTGCATATATCGTTGTGGGCATTCGTGCATCTTATCAGCGGCAAGGGATCGGCACCTCTTTTTTCAAACAGCTGGACATATGGGCCAGTGAGAAAGGGGTTACCAGACTTGAACTAACGGTAATGTGTATCAATGATACCGCAAAACACCTCTACGAAAAAAATGGTTTTGTTGTAGAAGGGATCAAAAGAAATTCCATGGTAGTAGATGGAACATATGTGGACGAATATTATATGGCAAAACTATTATAAGCAACAAATATGGTGTCAAAATGATAAATAAGAATCTGGAGGTGATTTCAATATGAAGCTGTTTATTATTGAAGACGATATCGTTCTAAGAACAGAATTAATTTCGCTGCTGGAAAGCTATAACTATTCTTGTGAAACAAGTGATAACTTTAAAAACATTATATCGGAGGCCGTGGATTCAAATGCAGATTTAATTTTGCTTGATATCAATCTCCCTTATTATGATGGGTATCATGTATGCAGGGAAATCCGCAAGATATCGGATGTACCGATTATGGTTGTGACAAGCCGCAACAATGATATGGATGAACTGATGAGCATGAATCTGGGTGCAGATGATTTTATAACAAAACCCTATAACATTCAAATCCTACTTGCCAGGATCGCCGCAATACTCAAACGCACCAACCAGAAGAATTATTCATCAGAAGTAGAATATAAGGGCTTAACATTATCAATGGCAAAAAGCACAGTATATTACGAAAGCAAAGCGGCTGAGCTTACGAAAAATGAATTGCGTATTCTCTCTGTTTTAATGCAAAATGCAAACAGCATTATCTCACGGGATGATTTGATGGATGAGCTTTGGCAGTCGGATGAATTCGTCGATGACAATACACTGACAGTTAATGTCAACCGCTTGCGTAAAAAACTTGAAGAAATCGGTGCTGCAGATTTTATTAAGACCAAACGTGGACAGGGGTATATGATATGAATTTATCAAGCTTTTTGAAAGATAAGATCCTGTTTTTACTGGCGCAAAGCTTTATCATTGTTTTTTTAGTTTTAATGTTAGATGTCTACCATATCAGTCGCTATGCCATAATACTTATTTGCATGACCATTGTCTTCATCTCTTTCGCTGCATTGGCATACGAATACCTGATTCGCAGCAGATATTATAATAGACTAAATAAAACGCTGGAATCAATGGAGCAAAAGCAGTATATCGCTTCCCTATTAGAGGCACCTAATTTCGCTGAAGCGGAAGTTTTATGCGAGATTCTTAAGCATGTTACAAAAGCCATGAACGATGAGATTGCCTCCTATAAGATATCCCAGGATGAATACCGGGAATATATTGAAACATGGATCCATGAGATAAAGATCCCTATTTCCTGCATCGACCTTATCTGTCAGAACAACCGCAATGACATAACTAAGAAAATATCCGAGGAAACTGTACGGGTGGATTCTTATATTGAACAGGCTCTTTATTATGCCCGGAGCAAAAACGTGGCGTCTGACTACAGTATCAGAAGACTTTCTCTTGACAGCTTGGTGAAGGCTGCTGTTAAGAAACATTCAAAACAGCTGATAGGCTGCGGTGCGCAGGTGAAACTGGACAATCTTGATTATACGGTTTATGCTGATGAAAAGTGGCTGGATTTTATCATTGGACAGATAATAGCAAACAGTATCAAATATAAAGAGGATGCCTTGACTCTATGGTTTTCTGCTTCAGAAAACCAGGAGAATATCATTCTTTCTATCCGGGATAACGGAATCGGCATATCTGAAAGCGACCTTGGAAGAGTGTTCGAAAAGGGATTTACGGGAGAAAATGGAAGAGCGTTCGCCAAATCTACTGGGATCGGCCTGTACCTTTGCAAAGAACTTTGTAATAAGATGTATCTGGGATTGGAAGCCCAGTCATCCGTCGGCAACGGTACAACAATTCATATAATATTTCCAAAAGACAGGCAGTCATTTCTACAGTAAAGGGTTCCGCTTTCATATACGTGGAGCCGTGCAGTATAATTAAGTTTGAAGCAGAGATAAGTAGAAAATTATTATTTAAGACAGAAGAGGGGGAATAATGGTCATGTTTCGTTATGTACACACAAATATTATTGCTAAAGATGCAAACAAACTGATTGATTTTTATAAAAAGGTGTTTCACTGCAAAAGCATCAATGAAACACGTGACCTGCGAGGGGTGTGGTTAGACGGACTAACAGGACTGAATGATGCACATATTACAGGAGAGCATCTTCTTTTGCCAGGATACGTAGAAGACCACCCGACGCTCGAAATATTTTCATACGACAAGCTGGAAGGAACTATACCTTCGGAGATTAACCGCCCGGGAATTGCACATATAGCTTTTGAAGTGGATGATGTGGAAGCAACCTTGGCAGAAGTCATTAGGGCGGGAGGAAGTAACGTCGGAGAGTTGGTTACTGCGGCTTACCCAAACGGCAAAGAAGCGGTATTTGTTTATGCGCGGGACCCTGAAGGCAATATTCTTGAACTGCAAAGCTGGAGACAGATAAATCAAACCTAAAGAATGAGGCTAGCGAAGTCGTGTGCCAACAAAAAAAGGCTGTATGTTCCCTATGCGGGAGCATACAGCCTTTTTATCTTACAAATTTGTTCGTTTACCGTAAGTAAAATCTATGGTTCCATGATTCTTTCCCTGTTATACTGAGGAAGCAAAACACGAAAGGAGTAATTTTGATGAAAAATAAAACAATTAGTATCAGTATATTGTTACTTGCTGTCATCAGCTTCCTTATGGGTAGTGTAAAAATATCTCCTATGGTTTCTGCCGGATATAAAATGTATAGGAATGCGACAGATGCCATAAGCGTGCCGGATAGAATAGAGGAGCTTAAACAGCAAAATGGTTATATTACATTTGATGAGATACCCGAAGGATATAAAGAGCAGGTGTTAAATTCAGAAGATAAACGTTTTTACTATCATTTCGGCTTTGATCCCATTGCGACAGCAAGGGCCATGGCAAACAATCTGATCGCAGGAAGCTTTGTGCAAGGGGGGAGCACCATCACCCAGCAGCTTGCAAAAAATATGTACTTTTCTTTTGAAAAGAAATATGAGCGGAAGGTGGCAGAGTTATTTGTTGCTTTTCAGCTTGAAAGAGATCTTACAAAAGATGAAATACTGGAACTCTATTGTAATATTGCTTACTTCGGAGAAGGATGCTATGGACTAAAACAAGCGGCGAATCACTATTACGGTGTTGAGCCATTAGAGTTGACAACTACGCAGATCAAAGCCCTTGTCTGGACAATTAAAAGTCCAAATAACTACAACCCCAATGCTTACAAAGCGATTCCGGTATAATAGATGTGACATCAATTATCGTGTTGCATTTGCCATATGCCTCTTTACGGCGTTTAGCTCATTGCTTTTCACGGTATAATGAAAAGTGACAAAAATGTTCGTTCCTTGTAAGCAAAATCAATGGCTGACAGAGGCAGATGGAATTATAATAGACATAAGTTAGAAATAGAAAAGGAGATCATAAATGTTACAAAAAGGATTAAATAGTTTTCAGATTAAAATAATTGCTTTGGTGCTCATGGTATTCGATCATATTCACTATATTTTTACAGGTGTTTTCCAAGTTCCCCTGTGGTTTACCATGCTGGGCAGATTATCAGCACCTTTATTCATCTTTGCTACGGCCAATGGCATGAGATACACAAGAAACCCGGTAAAATATTTAATGCGTTTATGGTTTGGATTTGTATTTATGAACTTTGGCAATGATCTGATTAATCAATATTTCCCGTTGCCTAATGGGGGTATTATCATAAATAATATATTTTCCACACTGTTTGTAATATGCCTGATCATATTCAGTATTCAGCGTATTTCTGTATGCAGGAAAGAGAATCGTCCATTTCTGCAATATATATTTTTAATGCTTGTTCCTGTTTTCAGCAGTATCATTATTTTTATGACCATGTCTAATCCCAGCTTATTTTTTATGGTAAGAGGAATAATGTTCTTTGTCCCCTCTCTCTTATTCTGTGAAGGCGGTATTATACTGGTTGTTTTAGGCGTCGGATTATATTTATGCAACCAGGATAAAAAGAAAATAGGTATATTTTATCTGGTGCTCAGTATTTTAGTCTTTGCAATGGGTTATAACCCTGAGATCGGTGTGGAAAGCATGTTCTTGGATAACATCCAGTGGTGCATGGTATTTGCTTTACCATTTATGCTGCTTTACAATAAGCAAAAGGGCCGTGGAATGAAATATTTCTTTTATGCCTTTTATCCGGCCCATATCTATATTTTTACAATTTTAGCCAATATAATTTCTAAATACTAGGGGAGAGGATAGACAATATGAATACAATCTTAAAGGTTGAGAACCTTCAGAAATATTACGGTAATAAAGGGAATGTCACAAAGGCTGTTGACAATATCAGCTTTAATGTTTTAGAAGGAGAATATATCGGTATTATGGGGGCATCGGGTAGTGGAAAAACCACCATTCTTAATTGTGTTTCCACCATTGATGATGCGACCTCAGGTCATATTTTTATAGATGGAATGGATGTCACTGATATGAAAGCAGAAGCTTTATCAAAGTTCAGACGTGAAAAGCTTGGCTTTATTTTTCAGGACTTTAATCTTTTAGATACCCTGACTGCCCATGAAAATATTGCCCTGGCCCTGGCAATTATGAAAGCTCCAGCAGGAGAAATGGATGAGCGGATCCACCAGGCTGCCTCCCTTTTAAACATTACGGAGGTATTGCAAAAGTACCCATATCAGATGTCAGGCGGCCAAAAGCAGCGTGTAGCTGCAGCAAGAGCCATCATTACAAATCCGACCCTGATTCTTGCCGATGAACCTACCGGAGCCCTGGATTCTAAGTCTGCAAAGATGCTTTTGGAAAGCTTCAAAAATTTAAATGAGCAGATAAATGCTGCTATTTTAATGGTAACCCATGATGCATTTACTGCCAGCTATTGCAAACGCATCTTGTTCATCAAAGACGGAAAGCTGTTTAATGAGCTTATCCGGGGCAAGGAATCACGCAAGGAATTTTTTGACCGGATCATGGAGGTTATGGCCCTTCTTGGAGGTGATTTAAGTGCTGACTAAGCTTGTTTTTAAAAATGTCGGAAAAAGCATGCAGGATTACACGGTATATTTTTTCACTCTTGTTTTTGGCGTTTCAATCTTTTATATGTTTAACTCCATCTATGCGCAGCAGGATATCATGGTTGTGACGGAAATACTGACCGATTCTATGATTGCACTTAGAAAGATATTATCAGTCATATCTGTGTTTGTTGCAGTGATCCTGGGTTTTTTGATCGTATATGCAAACAGTTTTTTTATCAGACGCCGTAAAAAAGAAATGGGTATTTACATGACTCTGGGGATGAGCAAAGGTAAAATTTCTGCCATTCTTGTATCTGAAACATTTCTCATGGGACTTATTGCTTTAATTGCAGGGCTGATCATCGGTGTTTTCGGCTCCCAGTTTATGTCTGTGTTCACTGCTAAAATATTTGAGGCAGACATGACCGCCTATAAATTCATATTTTCACCAGATGCAGCGGTGAAAAGTAGCCTATATTTCGCAGTTATTTTTTTGACCGTAATCATTTTCAATACAATTACAGTCAGCAAGTATAAACTGATTGACTTGATCTACGGCGGCCGGAAAAATGAAAGCTTAAAAATTAGAAGTACCAAATTATCGGTTCTGGTTTTCCTGGTATCCATTGTTTTCTTAGGTACCGCCTATGCATTGGTTTTAAAAAATGGAATTATTAATATTAATCGTATCTTCCTTTGGTCCATTATTTTAGGAACGGCCGGTTCGTTACTGTTTTTCTTTTCTCTTTCGGGAATACTTACAAAGCTGATACAATCAAATAAAAAGCTTTATTATAAAAACCTGACCATGTTTGTAACCCGTCAGCTCACCAGTAAGATCAACACAAATTTTATATCCATATCCGTGGTCAGCATTGTCTTGCTTCTGGTAATCGGTATTTTTTCAACCGGTTACAGCATGAAAAATATTCTGTCAGCCAATTTAAAGGAGACTGCACCCTATGATGTCAGTTTTTATGGCGATGGGAAAGGGAATTATAAGACCATATATGAAAGCCTGCCTATGTCAATAAAAGGTATTGATGCAATTAGCCATGAATATAGTATTTACCGCGGGGACCTTCATTACAAGGATTTTCCGGTTGATTATTCTTCCCTGTCCTTTGATATAGGGAAACGCGGCCTCGATTTTGTTATGTTTTCTGATTACCAGAAGTTTTTAGAAATGCAGGGAATGGAAAAAGCCGATCTTCCTGGAAATGGATATTTCATTGTTGCGACCGGCGACGTTTACCAGCATGCTGCGCAGCAGTTCCTTGATAGAAATGTATCAATCTCCCTTGGAGGTAAAACGCTCCAGCCAAAGGGGAAAGTACAAAACATAAAGCTTTCCAACAGTGATTCCGGTATCACGTTTGTTGTAAATGACGGGTTTTCTGAAACCCTTAGCAAGTCACCGGATCAGGTGCTTAACATGATATGCAAAACCGGGGAAGGATCAAAGGAACTTCAGGAAAACCTAAAACAATATAGTAACAGCGAGGATTATCAGGAAAAGGGCTTTTGGTACTATTCAAGCAGAGAAGAGATCTATGCTTCATCGCTTGCCATGAAAGCCATCATATCTTTTTTAGCCATTTATCTTGGCATTGTGTTTATGGTTGCCTGCGCGGCAATTCTTGCAATCCAGCAGCTTGCCCAGGCATCGGATAACAAGGAGCGTTATGCACTGTTAAGGAAGCTGGGTGCTGAAAAGAAAATGCTGGACAGAGCATTGTTTGTACAAATACTTTGTTACTTTTTACTTCCTTTTATACTTGGAATTGTTCATTCCATTGTTGGGCTTACGGCTGTAAATAATGTAATGATGGCCTTTGAACGTGTGAATGTGATGGATAGCGTTTTTATCCCGGCGTTGTTTATTGTTTTTATTTATGGCGTTTATTTTGGATTGACTTATATCGGGTGTAAGCATATTTTAAGAAGAGATCAATTTTAAATGTGTTTGAAAACCTAAAACAGGTCCGTGTTTTTCACATATTGAAAAACATGGACTTTTTGTAACATTGTTTTTCTTTACGAAACGCAAGACTGGTACTATAATTCATCTATAGTATAAATGAAGTGAGGAGAAAAGATGAAGAAAGAATTGTCCTATTTTAGAGTCGGAGATTCCTTTGGCGGAAATCAGGATTGGTTCCGGGACCCTATGATGCATCTGGGTGGCTGTGGGGCGGCTGCAGCCTGTGATGCCTGCATCAATTTGGCGCTCCATGATAATAAAACCCATCTGTATCCCTATGATATCCAAAGACTTGACAAGGAAGATTATATAAATTTTTCCAAGATAATGAAGCCCTATTTGAAGCCCCGATTTCATGGAATCGATACACTGGATATATTTATGGACGGGTTTTATAAATATTTGCAGGATGTGGGTGCACCGGATATACAGCTGGTAGGCTGTCCAGGAAAGGTTCCTGCAAAGGCAGCCGCCAGGGAAGTCATGAGCCAGATTGACAAGGGAATCTCGATTCCTTTCTTGCAGCTGCGGCATAAGAATGTTAATTTTAAGGATCTGGTCTGGCATTGGTTCATGCTAGTGGGATATGAAGAATTTGAAGATGAGTTTTATGTAAAAATTGCAACTTATGGTGGGTTTCGCTGGCTGTCCTTTTATGAGCTGTGGGATACTGGTTTTGAGCGCAAAGGTGGGATGGTATTGATAAGAATGAAGCAGTCACAGTAAAGTGGCGGCTGTTCTCTGATAAAGAAAGCGGCTTTTGGATATATGAAGAACCTCCAATCCAAAAGCCGCTTAAGTGATATTCTTTAACAAAAGGAGATTGTTATGAAACATATGATTTATGATACGGAACGATTGACTCTAAAAGTGTTGGATACATCTTCAGCGAAAATGGTTTTAGATTATTATTTGAGAAACAGGTCTTTTTTAGGAGCGTGGGAGCCTGTGAGGAACGAGAAGTTTTATACAAAGGCATATCATGAGGAGCAACTTGACAATGATCGGTCTCTAATAGAAAATAAAGATCTGTTAAGACTATGGATTTTTAAGAAGAATGATGAAAGCCGTATTATTGGGACTATAGGTTTCAGCAACATTGTGCGGGGTGCTTTTTTATCTTGTTACCTTGGTTACAAGCTGGATCAAGATGAAATTAATCAAGGATATATGACCGAAGCAATTCAAAAAGGAATTGATATCGTTTTTAATGAATACGGATTACATAGAATAGAAGCCAATGTCATGCCTAGAAATCAACGTTCTTTGAGGGTGACCGAAAAACTGGGGTTTTACAATGAGGGGATTACTCAAAAGTATTTAAAAATAAATGGGATATGGGAAGATCATGTCCATATGGTTTTATTGAATGATAAGGTGTAGATAATCATGAGGGAGTGTCAAGGATAAATAAGCGGCTTTGCCGTCCTTGACACTCCTCATGTCGTTTCTGGGTAATCAAGGCCGTGTAACATTAATTTTAATGGCTACAAATC